>Ga0206921_10030_pt1 | contig 41307 bp, 30 predicted proteins | sample Alteio_BWOrgHeat_66_FD_152930 | JGI IMG/M metagenome (GOLD analysis project Ga0206921, IMG submission 152930) | Enriched cells from forest soil in Barre Woods Harvard Forest LTER site, Petersham, Massachusetts, United States -... | ecosystem: Environmental > Terrestrial > Soil > Temperate forest >...
GGGTAGTATGGCCGACAAACCGGGTATTGCCGCCATCACGATAGGCACCAGCGGCGCGGTAAGGGTGGCCAGCAGTAAGCCCTTGCCCAATGAAACAGCGATGACGTTTAGTTATATCCTGGACAGCAAGACCTATATCTGCGGCGGCCCCATCAATAACGGCGGTATCGCCATGCAGTGGTGGCTCAAAAACTTCTCAGGGCCGGAGCTCACAAAAGCCGAATATGATGCAGTTTTTAAACAGATAGATGCCATCACAACAGGAAGCAATGGCCTGATATTTTTACCGTATTTAACCGGCGAGCGTGCACCGATATGGGACAGCGAGAGCTGCGGAACATTTTTCGGTGTACAGTTGCAGCATACCCGGGATCATTTTTCAAGAGCCGTACTGGAAGGGATCTGTTTTGCGTTGAAGGATGTACTTGAAGCCGTGCAGCAAAACTCCGAACAGATCGTCCAAATAAACATTAGCGGAGGTTTTGTTAAGAGCAAGGTTTGGGTGCAGGTATTGGCAGATATTACAGGTAAAAACCTGGCTATCGTGCAATCCGACGATGCATCCGCTGTTGGTGCAGCCTTTATAGCGATGAAAGCAAACGGCCTGGTCAGCACCTACCCTGCTTCTACCCTTTCGGATCCACAAATAGTTAGGCCAAATCAGGCAAACGCTGCTGTATACACGAGAAATTTTGACGTTTACCGCCGACTATACTTTGACCTGAAAGCCACGATGCACAAAATTTCAGGCATCGGTGATGGCATCAACTGATCTCCCTGAACATAATATAAGCATCGACGTACCCCAGTTTTTTGTGATTAAACCCGCGCGGGATAGTGCCGATGATTTTAAATCCCGATCTTTCCCAAAGTTCCACCGCTTTTGTATTGGTGCTCACCACCAGGTTATACTGCATGCCTTTATAACCCATTTCTTTGGCTTTTACAAGGGAATGCGCGCACATCAGCGCGCCTATCCCTTTGCCTCGCACTTCAGGGTGAACTATATATCCGCAATTGGCGATGTGACGGCCTAAGCCTGGTTGGTTGGGTTTAATAAAATACGACCCAATGATTTGGCCCTTCTCCTCGGCAACATAAGTCCTCATCGCGGGCGCAAACCATAATTTTATCATTTCTTCTTTTGATGTACCAGGGTCAAAGGCAAAGGTGTCCCCGGCGGTCACTACCACTTCGAATATTTCCCAAATGCCATTTACGTCATTGCTATCGGCTTCTCTGATCGTCATATTTATTAAGAAAGTTTATGCAGCTATTTACCGCAGGAGTGTGATAAACCCAGATTCGGTCACTTTTGTGTTGTAGTAAGTATTCTTTCCTTCAAATATCCAATAATATGTCCCTTCGTTAGCCGGTTTCCCGTTTAAACGCCCATCCCATTTCACTTCCTCCGAATTGGTTTGAAAAGCAAGCTGACCATAGCGATTATAGATTCTTAACGAACTGAAAGAGCCAAAACCAGTGATGGTTAAAAAGAAGTAGTCATTTATCCCATCGTTATTAGGTGTAAAGGTATTGGGGGCCTTAATAATTGGTGGCGGTGGCGGGGTTACGGTTACGTTTATGGCTCTGGTTGTAGTACAGCCTGTTTTATTCGTCCCGCGCACATAATACGTGCCACTATGGGCAATGTGCTGGTAATTTATAACCGTTCCTGTGCCTGCACTGTCGGTAAAATAATCATAAGTCGTATTGCTTTCGTGAAGAAATGTAGTCGACAAGTCTACGGTTACCGGGAAAGTGACGGCAGGTGGTGTATTTACCGTAATAGCCGGATTGGCAATGACCACATTTACCGGCAGGATATTCATACAGCCTTCCTGGTTTACGGCTTTGATGTAATAAGTGCCATTTGATAAAATTTTTTCGGGTTTGTATAGATATTTAAGGGCATATATGTCGGTAAAATAACTGAGTTGAAGGTTGGCGCTGCTGCCTGCCGTTACGGATGCGGCTGTAAGGTCGACACCTGTATTTACGCAGCCAAACACAGTGTCGGCTACTTTAAATATCAGATCGGAATTATTTTCATTTACAGTAGTGTATAAGGTGTCCAAACAGCCATAGCCGTTATATGGCTTTAAAATAACCGCATACTTAGTGCCATCGGGTGGGGGTGGCGAGACATTGTACACCTGCCCCACAGACAGCACTTTTGAAAAATCACGAGTGTACCACAAATATTCACCAAAGCCCCCGGGAGCAGTTAACGACATGGCGGTTTGGTTGGCACAATAAGAATTTCCTGTTATTGGCGAAACACAGTCCTCAACAACATCCAGGTATGCATAGCCAAAATGCCCCCCCAGCGTACAATCATTTGTGGCAAACTCCAACCTTACCTGTTTGCCGGCACAACCCTGCAGGTTGATGGTTGCCGGCGCCCAATCCTTGTAATACACCGGCGCCGGCCGTTTGGTGTTTAGTGTGGTATCAGAGTGTTTAAAACCTGATTCGGAAAGTGTATCCGAAGCTATAAAATCAAACGAAGAGCAAGTAATAAACGAATTATCGGTTGTGTTAAATGTTTTTACAGTAAACCTTGGCTGCTGATAATTGACATGGGGAGGGTTCTGTATTACTACTGCGTAATAAAATGTAATATCGTATTTATTAGCATTTGCCGGAACAGTAAATGTATAAGAAATACTTTCAGCCCTTCTGTTGGTGTCACTATTGCCAAGTTTGATAGAATGGGTTCCGCCGTATGGGCATAACGTTGGAAACTTTCCATAAGGATCAATCTGCTGATAATAATTTTTATCAATCATTGTCTGCCGGTTAAATGCCGGCTGGCACGCAACAAGTGCTAAGTCGCCATTGGCGTCAACACGCCCCGTATCGCAGCTCCAGCCGTTGAAGGTCCCGGTCTCAAAACCAATGTTCGGCGGGGGGCAATAACCACCCTGCGCGTTGGCATTAATGAAGCCCAAACACAATAAAATAAAAAACAGGTTAAATAATTTCATTAAAAGCTAAATATAGCAATATATAAGATCAATAAATTATTGCCTGACGTTGGTATCATCAAAGCATAATTCAACGAAACAATCAAAACAAGTGCCGGTAAAATAATTGGTGGCTGTTTACGGCCTTAAAACCGGCTGATAAAATTACAGATAGTTTTATTTATTTTTATCACGAATAAAACCACTAGCAAAGTGTCCGACGTAAATTTAGAAATTATTTCATCCACCGAAACCGGAACGTTAAAAGTAATGCATTTAAAGCGTTATTGGAACAAGTCGAATTTAAAACGGGAAGGCGTGCTGCCGCCAGGTTCCTTTCACGACGAATGGATGACAGATGTCACCATGTTAAACGCGCTTGGCCTGGGGATTGAGCAAACAATGACTTACGTTTACGTCGAACGCCCTTCGTTTGAGCAATTTGAAAACTGGATATTAGAGGTAAGCGGCCCGCCTGACGTTAGAACGATTGAACAGTTTAACCGGCTGATCACCGACGATGGCACCATATCCCCTGATGACCCCGCGGAAGGCAGCCAGCTTACAGAAGACGACCATGCCTTTTGGGATGAAAATGGCTATATCATTATCAGGAACGCCGTAGGCAGGGAGGATTGCGATGAAACGATAAAACTAATTTGTGAACATTTGGGTATCGACAGGTACGATGCCAATACCTGGTACAATAATCACCCTTCGAAACAAGGGATCATGATCCAACTTTTTCAGCACCCTTTGCTCGAACAAAACCGCAGATCGCCAAAGATCCGTAAAGCGTATGAAGAACTGTGGAAAAGAAAGGATATTTGGGTAAATACTGACCGGGTGGGATTTAATCCGCCCGAGACTGAGCGTCACAAGTTTCCCGGGCCCCACCTGCATTGGGATACAAGTATCAAACAGCCTATGCCTTTTGGAACACAGGGCATTCTATACCTGGCCGATACAGCTGCAAACCAGGGCGCATTTACCCTGGTGCCCGGCTTTCAACACCGGATAAAAGATTGGTTAAGCAGCTTACCTGCAGGCACCAATCCACGACAGCAGGATCTGAATGCACTGGGAGCCATACCAATAGCTGCCAATGCCGGCGATTTTATCCTTTGGCATAGGGCCCTGCCCCACGGCAGCAGCCCCAATACCTCAAATTTGCCCAGGTTTGTTCAATACATCAATTATGAGCCTGCCGACCAAAAGGAACATGTTGAGTGGCTTTGAAGATTAGCAACTGTTTATTATTTAAAGCAGAAAATGGTATTCACCGTCAATAAACTCAGTCCGTCTGATATTGGATATGCGAATCAACTCTTCCGGTTCTTTCAGATCGATGATGGTGTAGCTGAACCTGTGATACCCTCAGATGAATACATTGGTACACTGCTTTCAAAAGATGATTTTCATGTCATTATAGCCCTTCAAAATGATAGACTGATCGGCGGCCTTACCGCATATGAACTGGAAATGTACAAACAGGAAATTAGGGAGCTTTTTTTGTACGAAATTGCGGTTGAGCCTGAATTCAGAGCTCAAGGCGTGGGACGGCAGCTAATTGAGTATCTAAAAAAAATAGGGTTGGCCAAACACATTAAAGAAATGTACGTTGGCACCACCAGTGACAATACACCCGCGATGAAGCTATATCGTTCCACAGGTGCCGAACCGGAGGCGGGTGTTATGTGGTTTGTATATCAATTGGATCGTTGATTTCGGGTTCCTCTTTACTCCACAAAAAATCACGTAAAAACCGCAATAAATACCGTTTAAATACGCTTATTTTTTCCCGATCATTTGCTTATCTTTACATCAGCAAAACGGAGCACCCTAGCATCCGACATTATTAAACACCTATATCCTTAAAAACCATGACACACAAAAAAGGCTGGATAAAAGACAAACCCGACGCCCGGGATTTTAAATATGCCGCAACCAATCCAACGGTAACCACATTACCGCCCAAAGTTGATCTTCGTAACCAATGCCCGCCGGTTTATAACCAGGCGCAATACAGTTCGTGTACAGGCAATGCCATCGCCGGAGCTTTCGAGTTTGAATTGATAAAACAAGGTATTACTGATTTTACACCCGCCAGATTATTTATTTATTATAACGAACGTGATGCCGAAGGTGATGTTTCCGTGGATCATGGTGCGCAGATCCGTACGGGTATTAAAACAGTGAACAATTTAGGCGTATGCAGTGAAGCGCTTTGGCCTTATGACAGCAGCGATCTGTTAACCAAACCAAGTGACGATTGTTATACCGACGCTTTAAACAACACTGTGACGCAATACCTGGCACTTGATAACGATCTCGGCCAGTTAAAAACATGTTTGTCGAGTGGTAGTCCATTTGTTTTCGGTATCATTTTGCATCCCAGCTTTGAAAGTGGCGTAGTGGCGCAAACCGGCTATATTCCGATGCCTTCACCCGGCGAGGGATCGATCGGAGGCCATGCGGTATTGGCAGTTGGATACGATGATACACAACAATATTTTATCGTTCGCAACAGTTGGGGACCTGATTGGGGAGACGGGGGTTATTTTTATTTGCCCTATGATTATGTTTCCAATGGCGCCCTTGCCACTGATTTTTGGGTGATACAAGTGGTTAAATAGTAAAACCGGGTGGTTATCCCGGTTTAATATTTTTCAAGTAATTCCTTTACCTGTGTATCGAAATTTAGGGGGTTAATTCCCGTGAAGTTATTTACTATTTTTAAATAATTATCGTCGCCCCTGCCACAGTCAATCAATTCTTTGATAGCGGCAATTCCGCCACGGCGCTCAACTTCATCGCAAATAAGGCTCGATAATAGCGATCGTACTTTAGTTTGATCGCCAAATATCATCGGGCCCTTGCTAAACAAGTCGAATAGACTGGTTTGCGGATGCGGCAAAAGGTATGCTTTAAGTTTGGTCACTAATTGCTTTTGGCTGATCATTTCACCATGATCATCGGTGTAGTATGCGTTTCCCCAACTGTAGGCAATGCCCTCCTCGGCGGCCGAATTTCTTTCGTGTTTCCTAATCTTTGCAGCATAATAATGAAAGACATCATGCGAAAAATCTTCATTATGCATAATCGAAAAAATAACGCCGTCGCCCGGGCCGTACCCTTCCGTTACATCGCCCGCCGATTCACTGTCATATTGAAACCCTAACATGGGCATGATATCCTGGTAATTATCTACCAGGTAAAAATCAAAATGTTCGGGTTGAAGTCCCAGCCTGGTGGCGATCCGGATATTGTTTTTGTCAAATTGTTCCGCTCGTGCCCTCTTGAAGGTATCGTCGTAGTGGTAGCGTATTAAACCAATGCGGCTAATCTTCCAGTTGCGGGTAAGATAATTCAATGGAATTGAAAAGGTTACCCGGCTGTTGTTCACATCGGCTATAAGGTCAACAATTGCGCGTAGCGAAGCAGCGTCATTGTCGCGACCCATATACGCTACGGAAATCATATATTGATTTGCTGCGATTGGATAAAGATTAACCAGTTGCGGTTTGTAATAGTTTGGATCTTTTTCCTTTTCGTTATTTTCAATCCCCTTTAATGTGTTGAACATATCAACACTAAGGGCAGCGCCAGGTGAACTCACTTCGCTGATCCGTGTATTGCCTGCGCAGGCATGGATGAGCAAGGTATCCAATGCATTCAATAGCTTGAGCTCCGTTTGGGCAGGCATTACGGCTTTAATGTCGATGTTTCCGGCAATCGGGATTTGAGCTTGTGCAAAAAAAATATTTACCGATAGCAGGGAGACCAGTAACAGGCATTTTTTCATAGCGAAAGTTAATTTATTAACTGTACAAAAGCAATTCTGCTAATTTTAAAAAGTCTGTACAATTCTGAAAAAAAGTGTAACAATAAAAGATACTTTTGCATCAAATTCTGCAGATGGGCAAATCCTTATTTTTCCTGGTACTTTTATTCGGAACCCTTACCGTTTTTGCTCAAAAAAAGGTCACTGTAAGCGGCACCGCAGAAGATGCCGCAACCGGCGAAAAATTGATCGGCGCAACCATCAAAATAAAAGAACTGCCGCAAAGCGGGACGATCACCAACTCATACGGTTTTTATTCCATTTCTATCCCTCCAGGCGATTATACTTTTATCTACACCTATATAGGTTACGAAACCATTGAGAAGCAGGTTTCGCTTCACCGAAGCACGGACATAAACATCGGTTTACATCCAAAAAATGAATTAACCGAGGTGGTAATACGGTCAAACAAACCTAATAATGATAACGTCACCTCGCCGCAAATGGGCGCCGAGAAGCTGAGTATGACCCAAATTAACCAGGTGCCGGTGCTTTTGGGCGAGAAAGATATCCTCAAAACAATAGCCTTGCTGCCGGGCATTAAATCGGCGGGAGAAGGCAATACCGGTTTCTATGTGCGGGGCGGCGCCAGCGACCAAAACCTTATTTTATTAGATGAGGCGACTGTTTATAACGCATCGCATTTTTTTGGTTTTTTTTCGACGTTTAATTCCGATGCAATTAAAGATGTAAGTATCTACAAAGGCGGAATGCCGGCCGAATACGGCGGACGCCTATCATCGGTGCTGGATGTTAAGATGAATGAAGGTAATAACAAGGATTATACGGTTCAGGGCGGGCTTGGCCTGATATCATCGCGAATTAAAGTTGAGGGCCCGATAGTAAAAGACAAAGGGTCGTTTATGATCAGCGCCCGCCGTACTTATATCGACTTTTTTTTGCATGCCTCGTCAGACTCAACGCTTAAAGGGAGTTCGCTTTATTTTTACGACCTGAATGCCAAAGCTAATTATCATTTCGACGATAAAAACGCATTGTATATCTCGGGGTATTTCGGCAAGGATGTTTTATTGCTGAAGAATACATTTGGTACCAATTGGGGCAATTCAACAGGCACCGTCAGGTTTAACCATTTGTTTAACAACCGGCTTTTTTCCAATACGTCGTTAGTATTCAGCAATTATAATTACACCATACAGGATTTTGAAAACACCAATTATTTTAAAGCTACTTCGCAAATTACCGATGTAAATTTTAAAGAAGACCTGCAATACTCTGTCGCGAGCGACCATACACTGAAATTCGGGTTAAATATTTTACATCATGACATTGCTCCCGGCAGTATTACAACAAATTCCGCATCAAACTTTAACAACGAAAGTGTAGAGGAAAGATACGGTTACGAAAATGCCGCCTATATAAGTGATGAATGGCGCTTAAACAACAAACTGACTCTGCTTTACGGATTGCGGCTCAGCAGTTTATTTTTATTAGGGCCGGGAACTTTTAAAACTTATGATGCGGCAGGCAATACGTTAACATCGCAAAGCTATGCATCCGGCTCAAGGGTGAAAGATTATCTTAACCTTGAGCCCCGGTTTACGGCCAGTTACCTGTTAAACGACGAAAGTTCAATTAAAGCCTCGTACAACCGCAATACCCAAAATATCCACTTGTTAAGCAATTCCACCAGCACCACGCCAACCGACTTGTACGTGATGAGCAGCAATAATATCAAACCTGAGATTGCCGACCAGGTGTCGACAGGGTATTTTACTAATTTTAAAGATAACACCTACGAGTTCTCGGCCGAAATATATTATAAATGGCTGCAAAACCAGATCGATTATAAGGATGGCGCCCAGTTGATCGTTAATCCCGATGTGGAATCGTTATTAACCTATGGCACGGGCCGTGCATATGGTTTGGAGCTTTTTTTGAAGAAAAAGTACGGGCGGTTTAATGGTTGGATAGGTTATACCCTATCGCGTACCGAACTTAAGTTTGCTGATATTAACAGCGGCAAGTACTTCCCTGCTACCCAGGACCGTACACACGATATCTCTATAGTTGGTATTTATCAGTTAACCAAACGCTGGTCGTTTTCGAGCGATTTTGTTTACGGCACTGGCAACGCGGTTTCGTTTCCCACAGGGAAATACCAGATCGGGGGCTTAACTACTTTTTCTTATTCATCGCGGAATGGCTACCGAATGCCATCGTCCAACCGGCTCGACATTGGGGCTACGCTTGAGGGTAAAGAGCATAAGAAATACCATTCCAGCTGGACTTTTGGCATTTATAACGTATACGCGCACCGCGATCCATATACCATTAGTTTTCGCGACAGCAAAACGGTACCTAACACAACCGAAGCAGTTGAGACAAGTATTTTTGCTACGCGGATACCGTCAGTTACCTGGAATTTTAAATTTTAAGCAGATCAACATGAAACACATAAAGTTTTATATAATCATTTTGATCACCGCATCCATTGCCGTTTCGTGTACCAAGGTAATTGATCTGAAGCTGGGGAGCGACAGCGGCAAACTGGTAATTGAGGGAAATATTACCAATACCAGCGGGCCGCAGTACATTATACTTAGCCGCAATGTGCCGCTTAACAGTACCAACACTTATCCGCCTGTTACGGGCGCTACAGTTACAGCAAGCGATGATAAGGGGCATGTTTACCCATTTTCGGAAGGGCCTGCGGGCACTTACGTTGCACCTCAAATGGCTGGTGTTGCAGGTACTGCTTATACCATGACGGTAATAACCGGCGGAGTAACCTATACCGCAACCTCCGTAATGCCGATGGCCGTGCCGCTTGATTCGCTTACTTCAAAAAACAATGACTTTAACCCCAGCAATAACCGCAGGGAAATAACAGTCCATTTGCAGGACCCGCCGGATGTGGTAAATCAATACCGTTTTGTGATGTACGTAAACGGTGTTCAGGTAAATAGTATTTTTGCTTTTGACGACGAATTTACCGACGGCCGATATGTTAACGGCGACTTTGTTGAAAACGCAACTGATATTTATCCCGGCGATTCGGTAAGAGTAGAGATGCAGTGTATTGATAAGCCCATTTATAGCTATTGGGTTACGCTGATGAACCAGCAGCTTAACGGGCCTGGCGGCGGCGTGGCTCCGTCAAACCCGCCAACAAACATAACCCCGGCCTGTTTGGGTTATTTCAGTGCGCACACTACGGAAACTAAAATTATTGTGGTAAAATAACTCCTTTTGTCCCCTCGTATCCGGGTTCGTTGCACCAATACCACAAGGGAAAAATTAATAATAAGTCACGATGACTAACCTGTTAGCAATCTGCTTTTTATGCGATAATTTTATATATAATCTTCTTCCGCAACAAACCTTATCTTCGCTAACGTATAAAGCTCTATAAATCAATATACAGGGCTAAGCCGCACATGGATGAAACCAGCGTTTTACAGCAAATAGATAATAATTCGTTCCATGAATTGATGGAGGAAGCCCAAAGGCTTGCGCATTTTGGCGGATGGGAAGTTAATTTATTAACGGGGGCTGTTAAGTGGTCGTCCGAAATGTATCACATGCTCGGCTATGACCCGCAGACTACCGAGGCCACATTTAATAATTTCGTAAAAAAACTTCACCGCGAAGATATATTGTATGTTAAAAAGAATCTGGAAACCCTGGTAAAACTCCCCAGCACCGATACCTATGATTTCAGGATAGTTAACCGGGAAGATGGCTCCATAAAATATTTAAGGACCGGGATCATCGTTAAGCGAAACAAGTTCGGCAGGGCGATGAGCATGACGGGATTCAGCCAGGATATAACGGCGCAAAAACTTGCGGAGAAGAAAATAGAAAACATTAACCGCGAACTGAATACATTCTTTCAGATCATTGATGACGTATTTTTCTCGGTTGATGTCGCTAACTTTAAATTAATACAGATTTCGCACGGCTGCGAAAAGCTTTATGGCTATTTGCCGGAAGAATTACAAATGGACTTTAGCTTATGGTTTAAGATATTTCATCCGAACGACAAAGAAATAATTGAAGAGGGTGACCGCAAATTGGCCTGCGGACAGACAATTGTTAGCCAATACCGGATCATTCGAAAGAACAATGAAGTTAGGTGGGTTGAAAGCAAGATCATCCCCAGCCTGGATACCAACGGACGATTAATACGGCTGGATGGCGTTACCCGGGATATTACCGCGCGTAAAAACGCCGAAATTGAACACTTGCGTACTGAAAAACGCTATCGCCAAATAGTTGAAAGCGCCCAGGAAGGGATCTGGACCCTTGACGAGCATGATAAAACAAATTTTGTTAATAAGCGGATGTGTGAAATGCTGGGATACACCGCTGAGGAAATGATGGGCAAGAAACTTTTTTATTTTATGGATGACGAAGACAAGGCCCTTGCCAAAATGAGCCTTGACAACCGAAAAAAAGGGGTCAAAGAGAATTTAAGCACTCGATATGTTACGAAAAGTGGGCGGCACGTTTGGACCAAAATAACCGCAAATCCCATTTTCGATGAAAATGCGTCTTACAAAGGTACGCTGGCCATGGTAACAGATATTACCAAACCCCGCTTATCGGAAGAATCTCTTAAACAGTCTGAAGCTAACCTCCGTACAGTGTTTGACAACACTGATATGGGCTTTATACTTTATGACGCCGGCTTTAATGTAGTTTCATTTAATTCGCAGGCGAACGATTTTTGCCTGGGGTTTTTTAATAAAAAATTGAAGCCAGGGATTGACGCTTGTCATTGTTTTCCAAGCAATAAAAAGAATTTTATCACTAAAATAATTGAGAAGGTAAAAAATGGGGAAATAGTTAGGTACGAATCAAGTTACTACTCAAACGATAATGCCGTTAGCTGGTATGACGTAAAATGGGTAGGCGTGCTAAATGAACAGATGATCCATTCGGGAATATTACTCACTTTTAACAACATTACGGAAAAAAAACTACTGGAGCTGGACCGGGAAAAAATAACTGCCGACCTGGTTCAGCGTAATAAGGACCAGGAACAGTTTAACTATATGATCTCGCATAATCTGAGAGCCCCTGTGGCCAATATTACGGGATTGCTGGACTTACTTGACGATCCCGATTTGGAGAAAGAAGAGAGCAACTATGTACTATCGGGAATTGCCCGATCAGTAAAAAGCCTTGATTCGGTTATTATAGATATGAACCATGTATTACAAACAAGAGAATTAATAAACGAAACCAAGGAAACAAATAATTTAGAACAATTGGTTAGCTATATCAAGCTCAGCATCAATAATATCATCGAGAAAGAAAATGTGCAAATAGACTGTCAGTTTGATGTTGAAACCATTTTCACGATCAGGAGTTACCTGTACAGTATTTTTTACAACCTGATATTAAACAGTATAAAATACAGGCAGACCGGCGTTTCGCCACTTATCGTAATCAAAAGCACGGTCAACAAAAACAAAATAGAATTATCCTTCAGCGATAACGGCAAAGGTATTAACCTGGGAAACCATGGTGACCAACTGTTCCGCCTCTACAAACGGTTCGACACGACGGTGGAAGGTAAAGGGATGGGCTTGTTTATGGTTAAAACCCAGGTAGAATCATTGGGCGGCACCATATCAGTTAACAGCGAAGTTGACAAAGGCACACAATTTATCATACAGTTGCCCGTATAATATTATCAAACCCGCTAGTTCCTCATAGGCACAAAGCGTACCGGCATCAGATTTCCGCGCAGTCGGTGCTTTTTGAATAAGCCCTGAGTTTTACTTTCTTCACGATGCCTTTAGTGTCAATAGTAACGCGGAAAGCTTCCTTAGTGATAGGGCAAAGTATATAGTTTGTAAGTATCAAATCATAACCTTTTGCAGTTGCCAGGTATGAGCCTCCTCTTTTATCCTCATCGGGGAAAAGGTTTTCCATTATTTCTGCCAGCAAAACTGCTTTCTCCAGGTTGTCTATCGGTCCCATAAAGTCCCTGAGGCCTTTGTCGGATGAAATGTAGCCTACCTTTCCGTTATGCACATAAGCAATGTATTTATAGCAAAACGCCGGTAAACAGCCCATCAACATGGATCCTTGCGGGTCCTTAAAAGTAACGCCGGCAGGTTTTATGCCGCTGCTATATATAATGGTCCCGTCCTTTGTGGTATCCATTCCACCATCATCGTATTCCCAATACGTGTAGTTTTTATCAGGGGTAATAAAACGGATAAGACTGTCGCGATGCTGATATATTTCGGGAAATTTTTTATAAGGACTATGTTTGGCAGGATGGCTTTGCGATAATACAGTAAATGGGCTAAAGAGAATGGCGACTACAACAATAAATAAAAATTTCATATGCCTATTATTTTGATGAAACGAATTTGCTGTTTTAAAAACACGTTCACTCCTGATTATTTTTCGCAGTGCAACACAAACATTTGATAGCTACATCCCCTGGGTTTTACTGAACGACTATTTTCCGAACTCTGTTGCCCGTACCGTTATCGTAATTATAAGTAGTTACGTACAAGTTTCCCTGGGAATCAATGGTTAATCCCTGCGGACCATCAAATGATGCTTTGGTGCCCATGCCATCAACGTCGGCAGCTGTTCCGTTTCCTGCAAGTATCACTACATTTCCGCCTTTGTCAATAAGCTTAATCAGGTTATTAAAATGATCCGCCTCGTAAAAATTACCAAGGTTGTCCACGGCTATTTCCCATCCCTGGAACAACTTATCGCTGGCAACCATTTTTGAGTTCCCGGCATTATCGATCTGGAAGATCCCGGCCGATGCAGAAGCATTATCGTAGCCTCCCACAAACATATTGTTCGATTTGTCGAATATAATATTGCGTGGTGTAGTTACGTTGATTTGAAATCGTTGAACGCTATCACCCGCCGTTGTTAATTTAAGCATGGTGGCATGGTTGACATTGGTCATATACAAAAAGCCATCTGCACCTTTCACGATGCCGGTAGTAGGCATCACCCCTGTATAAATAACCGTCTGAGTACCGTTTGCGGCAATTTTTAACAAGTGCAGGTTAAAATCGGTAACGTACATATCATGGGTAGCATTATCCAAAGTAATATTATACGGCGAGTAGAAATTTTTTCCGCCTATAGTTACCGGCATGGAAATGCTGGATACGGTGTTTGTTGCAGCCGATATTTTCCTGATAAGCCGGTTGTAACAATCCGCTATGTACAAATCACCGTTCACATCGGCTGTAATTCCCCATGGACAATTGAAAGTTGCGGAGTTGCCGGGCCCGTCACTTATACCAACAGCGCCTGTACCGGCAACGGTAGTTACGGTTACACAGTATTGATAGGTAAATGGGGGGCCTTCAAATGATTTGCTTCCCACGTTGATTACAAATTTGCCCGAACCGACCAATCTTGGGATCAAAACCTTAACGCTATCGTTGCTTGAACTTACAACAGTTAAGTTGCGGCTGTTCAGGCTAATGGTGGGCGCCTGCCCGCCTGCTAAAAGGTTTGTACCTTTTATTGTAATGGTTTGGCCATTACCGGCAGCAAGCTTATCGTTGGTACTTACAGTTGAATAACCGCCCGCAGGCTGACCAAGGTCTTTTCTACAAGCCTCAAACGCACAAGCAATAGCAGACAACATGATAGCTACAGTAAAGAGTTTAAATTTGTGCATAGGGAAAAAGATTTAATATTAGTTAATATTAAAGCGCAGTTATTTAGGGTTTATAATTGGTACATAATATATTACGCGGGTTTTAGCCAAACGTTACTTCAAAACTAAATATATTTTTCATCTCAAATCAAATGGCCTTCGCCAGCAAAATTCCCGAATAAGTAGCCAAAAGGCCAAGCGCTAAACTGCCGAAGGTATAGGTTAGAAAAGTAAAGAACTGGTTATTGGCGAGCAGTAAAATATTTTCTGCCGAAAATGCTGAAAACGTAGTGTAACCGCCACAGATTCCCGCTATCAGGAAAAGCCGCCACGGCAATGAATCTGTACCGAAACGCACATCCGAAAAATAAAATAAAAAAAAACCAATTAAGAAACTGCCAGTAATATTTACAACAAAAGTTCCATAAGGAAACACCGAAACAACACTGCTGGTTATCCACCTGCTGAGCAGATAGCGGCTTAAACTGCCGATGCCGCCGCCTAAGAACACTAATAACCAGGTTTTCATGGAAGTTATAAAAGTTGTAAGGGTTGTAAGGGTTGCAATGGTTATAAAGATTGGAAAAAAATTGAGGTTATGCAATCTTTATTAAATGTTGCAGCGTTTGAATTGCCACATAATCATAAATCATTACAACTTTTACAACCATTGCAACCCTTACAACCTAACACAACTACTTCATACCCATCGCATACTTAATACCGCCTAACAGATGGCCTAAGTAAAGCGGATCGGCATAGGATTCATCGGTATGACCTAAAGCGGTATAGAATGCCCTGCCTCCATCATACTCGTGGTACCAGCTCATGGGGTGGTTATCGCTGTTGTTGCCTCCGGTATAGCTTTTTTCATCAATGGTAATTAGTACATGCAGGTTTGGTGCTATCCATTTAAAGTTATACCACTCATCCAGCCTCTTCCATTCGGCAGGTAAGTGTTTAGTAGCTATAAAGTTAGGGTCCACTATATGAAGCGTTGCAACTTGCTGATGATCGGGGTGATTTCGGAAATAAGCACCTACCAGGTTACCGTACCATGCCCAATCGTATTCGGTGTCGGTAGCGGAATGCACACCAACAAAACCGCCGCCTGCCCGGATGTATTTTTCAAATTCCGCTTGTTGGGCATCATTTAAAACATCGCCCGTGGTACTTAAAAATATTACGGCAGCATATTGTTTTAAGTTATCATAAGTAAATTTTTGCGAATCTGTAGTTGTATCCACATCAAAATTGTTTTCCTTGCCAAGCTTCATAATCGCTGGGATACCTACCGCAATGGAGGCATGATGGAAACCTTTGGTCTTGCTGAAGATCAACACTTTTGATTTGGCAAAAACACTTAAGCTTACTAGTATTAAAAGGCTTATTATCAGTAGTTTATGTTTCATGGTTAGTTGATTGAGTTGAATGTGTTAGATTGAGTTGATTAAGTTGTTTCTTGATAGCAAGGTTGATATTGAAATATTGCTGGGTTACGTCTTTAGGTTGTTTGAATTCAATTCAACTTAATCAACCACTCACCCAATCAACTTAATCAACCCAAGTTCCCCTTTTTCAATTCGTCCGCAGCAAAATTAGCAGCCCTTGCAGTTAATGCCATATAGGTTAACGACGGGTTTTGACACGCTGATGAAACCATGCAGGCACCATCCGTAACAAAAACGTTTTTAGCGTCCCAAACCTGGTTATGTTCATTCAATACCGATGTTTTTGGGTCGCGGCCCATGCGGGCAGTTCCCATTTCGTGTATACCGTCGCCAACGTGGTGCCCGCTGTCCCACGATCTTATGTTTTTAACACCTGCTATATCCAGCATCTCTTTGGCTTCGTCAACAATTGCAACCCGCATTTTCTTTTCGTTGTCTTTTATCTCTGCGTCCATGGCTAAAATTGGCAAACCCCACTTGTCTTTGCGCACAGGATCAAGGGTGATCTTGTTTTCATGGTACGGCAGCAATTCGCCAAAGCCGGTGATGCCTATTGTCCATTGCCCCGGTTCGGTAATGGCTTCTTTAAAGGCTGCGCCAACGTTTAATTCGGCAACATTCCTGCTCCAGCCCTCACGGGATGCACCACCCTGGTAACCGAATCCCCGGATAAAATCGCGTTTCTTATTATCGCCGGGCAGGTTGGCGAAACGAACAACGTATACACCATTCGGCCTTCTGCCGAAATAGTATTTATCCTCGTAACCCTCAACCACGCCAGATGCGCCAAGGTTATAGTGATGATCCATAATATTGTGGCCCAGTTCGCCGCTGCTGCTGCCCAAACCGCCCGGCCAAATATCCGTAGCCGAATTCATTAACACCCATGCGCTGTTAAGCGTTGAGGCGTTTACGAAAACTATCTTAGCATGATATTCATACGTTTGATGCGTTTCGGCATCAACTATCTCTACTCCAGTTGCCTTTTGGGTGTTTTTGTCGTAAATGATCCTGGTTACAATAGAAAAAGGCCTCACCTTTAAATTACCCGTCGCCATTGCTGCTGGTAGGGTTGATGACTGTGTGCTAAAATAGCCTCCAAACGGGCAGCCCTCCCAGCAACGGTTACGGAAATGGCAAGCTGTCCTGTCGGGAATTGCTTCGGTAAGGTTGGCACTGCGGCCGATGATCATGTGCCGGTTATTATTATAATACTTTTTTATTCGTGCAGAAACATCTTTTTCCACAACGTTCAAATCCATTGGTTTTAAAAAGTGACCGTCGGGCAGTTGCGGCAAACCTTCCAGCGACCCATTTACGCCGGCAAATTTTTCCACATGATCATACCATGGCGCCAGGTCCTTATAACGGATGGGCCAATCAATTGCCCAACTGTCTTTTAAGTTCGCCTCAAAATCAAAATCGCTCCAGCGGTAACTCTGCCTGCCCCATAAAATGGAACGACCGCCCAATTGATAGGCCCGCCACCAGTTAAATGGTTTTATTTCGGTATAAGGTGCATCCTGTTCGTTTGCCCAGTAATCCATTATCGGCTCAGAGGCACCCCAGTTGCGCGAAATAACGGGGCGTGCCTTCCGCTGTTCCAGCGTAACGCTACCCCTATGCTCAAATTCCCATGGATCTTTTGCTGCCGACTTATAGTCTTTTAAATGCTCAAAATTGCGCCCGCGCTCCAGCATAATGGTTTTCAAACCTCTGCCGGTCAATTCCTTTGCGGCCCATCCCCCGCTTATACCCGAGCCGATAACGATAGCATCATAAGTGTAGTCGGCCTTAGCCTTACCGTTTACATTAACTGTATCTGCTGACATAGTTGAAAAATTATTTTAAGCCCGAAAATTTGATCAATTGGTTATACAATAATATTGATTAGGAATCAAATAACAAGCATTTTTAATTGTGTGTAAAACAATTATATCAAGATTGATACTTTAGTCAGTTACGAGCGAACTCATCGCAACCGTGTTAGATCAGGGCAAACACTTTAAAATTATTTTAATAAGATTGTCTGTCTTGTCCTGAAATATAAAATAGTGGATAACCTGCAAATTGCTTGAATATTGCCAAATTAGCTAATATTATAATTATTGATTATGCGATAGTTATAAAAGGTTAAACAATTATTTGGTTGATAATGAGCATGTTTCACAGCGTTCCGCCTGTTCCGTGTGGAAAAATGGAACGCTGGAACGCTGCCGGTTCTTAGTGCGCTTGTTGTTAAAAAATATGCTTTAAATGCCCCGGCTTCTCTAATTCAACCTCAACAAGCTTAAAACTATTTAAATGCGTCTGCCCTGCGTGTTAGGTGGTTTGACGGGGGTAAATAATTTTAATTTCGTAATTTGCCCTCATCTATAAAAACAATGGCTATCAGCGATTTTGGTTTACAGGATATAAAAAAGGAAATGCAGCATTTATCGTCGCTGCAAATTGCCGAATTGTGCCTGCGCCTTGCCCGTTACAAAAAGGAAAATAAGGAACTGTTGGCCTACCTGCTTTTTGAAGCCAATAATGAACATGCTTTTATCGAGAAAATTAAGGCTGAAGTTGGTTTTATGTACAGTCAGTTGCCGGCACAAAGCTACAATGCGGCAAAATACCTGCGTAAAATACTCAGGCTGATAGGCAAATACACTAAATTTATTGGTTCGAAACAGGCGGAGATAGACCTGATGTTGAATTTTTGTTATAACTACATTGAGTATACCGAAAGACGGACATCGTATAAGCCATTAAGGATGATCCTGTCGCGGCAAATCCAGAAAATACAGGCCCTGCTAGGCAAATTACACGAGGACCTCCAGTTTGATTACAGCGAAAGTTACAGTGCATTGATCAACGAGGCCGAAAAGAAATTCCCGTGGTTTTACAAGAATGACTACCTGCTGTAACAATTGCAGGGTAACTAAATCTAAACAATAAAAATTAACTGATAGTGGCGGATAAAGAAGCAGCTTTTAAGAAGATTTACGAAGCCAATTCAAAAAAGATCTACCATTTGTGTTACGGTTATACCGGTGACGACGATGCTGCGAGCGACCTTTTACAGGAAACCTTTTTAAAAGTTTGGCAAAACCTCGAGAAATTCCGCAACCAGGCGATGATCTCCACGTGGATATACCGAATTGCTGTTAATACCTGCCTTACCTACCTGCGTTCGGAAAAACGCCAGGCAAAAGACGAACTGACTCCATTTATATCGGAAAACAAAAAAGAAGAGCTATCTGAGAAAAATGAACAGGTGGCCCTGCTTTATAAATGTATCTCGAAGTTGGAAGAATCGGAAAGAATTATTATTACCATGGTGCTTGATGAAGTGCCATACCCCGAAATAGCAGATATTTCGGGCATATCAGAAGGGAATTTGAGGGTGAAGATCCATCGCATTAAACAAAAATTAACAGAACTGTATAACCACTATGAAAGAATTTGAGCATTTAATGTCGGTTTGGCAGGGACAGCCAAAACCCGACAAGCTTTCGGTGGATGAGGCGCTGAAACAGGTAAAAAAAGGCATCCGCGGGATAACCAATAAATTGTACTGGGGTATCGTCGCTATGATCTCCCTTATTGGCTGTGCATTTATAATTACGTTCTTTTTTGCTTTCCGCTCACCGGCAACTACTACCGGCATCCTTATTATTTTGGTCGCAATGTTAATGTATTTGTCCCTCATTGTGCGCCATTACCACATCCTCAACAAACACGACCTGACCCAAAATCCAACCGAATACTTAAATACCTTAAAAGAATACCAAAAAAACCGCAGTAAGGTTATTGGATGGTTCTATTATGTGTTTATGTTACTCATCAGCACAGGGCTGGCCCTTTATTTTATCGAAGTTTTGGAAAATGCGCCAACTTATTTTAAACTGATCACCTATGGATCGACCATCATCTGGTTTTTATTCATCACTTTTTATCTAAAGCCCAGGATGTTTAAAAACGAGGAGGAAAAGTTGAATTTGATGATTGACCGGTTGATCAGGTTGCAGGAGCAGTTTGATTAAATCCGCGCTTTTTGTCATTTCGACCGTAGGGAGAAATCTTAAACGCCATGTCGTTAGCAGTGAACTTATCGTAAAAGATTTCTCACTTTGTTCGAAATGAAAATGGCGACGATTATTAAATTTGTGGCAAATGATCACCATCCAACGCGTACAAATTTCCGAAGCCGATACCCTGCTTGCTTTCAGCAAAAAAACCTTTTACGAATTCTTTGAGCATCTGAACGAACCTGCTAATATGGAAGCCTACTCGTCCATCGCTTTTACGCCGCAAAGAATGCTTTCTGAACTATCCCATCCAAATTCTAATTTTTATTTTGCCATGCTGGATGGCGAAGTAGCGGGCTATTTAAAACTGAATTATGCCGATGCACAAACGGAATTTAAGGATGCTAATGCCCTGGAAGTAGAACGCATTTACGTTTCGGGCGAGCACCACGGGAAACGTATAGGCAAACAACTTATGGATTTCGCCATCAACATAGCCCGCAGCAAACAATTTGAATACATATGGTTGGGCGTTTGGGAGCATAATGACAATGCTCTGGGTTTTTACAAACGCTATGGTTTCCAAGTATTCAGCAGTCACCCGTTTTTATTGGGGGAAGATCTGCAAACGGATCTGCTGATGAGAAAGAGCCTAATATGAAAATATCAACGATTATCGTATTATCTGCTTTTCCCTTTTTTGCACGTTCGCAGACAGGCTTGATTGGAAAGTGGAAAGGGCATTATCCCAACTCAATAGCGCAAGTAAAAGGTGACACCCAAAAACGACTGACACCAGCGGATTCGGTAATTATTTTTTACGTTTTCAGGACAAATTTAACAGGGTATGTTCAGACAATTGATTACACAAGCGGGACCAATGAGAAGAGATTTGCTAATTTCAGATATAAAGTCAGCGACGATAAATATATTTCAATGACCTTCCTGAAACCCTCCCGACAACAGACCATAAAAAAGAGGAAATTCTTTTTAAATGCTGATACTCTATATTTTATACCTACAAAAAAAGAAGCTTATGCTGAATCCATCGAGCTTATGTACGAGATGAAATACAAAAGAATCCACTATCCCTAAAATCAGTTTCACCAACGGTCAATATTCTATGTAATCGCAAAAATCAATCAAAATCTGTGATCAACCCCGCATAAACGGATTAAAATTCCTTGTCCCTATTTCCATACCGGCTGCGCGGCAAACGGTTTTATCCCCGAATTTAAAGTTGATCTTGTCCATCGCCTGGTAAAGTTTTATCCGCTCCTCGTTATCTTCAAACAGGTTGATCTGGTACAGGCCGCTGCATAGGTTGCTTAGCCTTACCCCTATTAATCTTATCGGGCGATGGCTGTTCCAGGCGCTGGTTAACAGGTTTTTTACGCCGGGTATTAAAATGTGTTCAGCCGCTGTTAGCGCAATCTTTTCCTGCTGGGTATGGGTTTCGAAATTGGCATAGCGCACTTTTATCGCCAGACATGATGCCAGTTTATTCTCCCGGCGCAGTTTGGAAGCTAACTCTTCAGTCATCGAGACCAAAATGGTTTCAATTTTCTGGCGATCGGAGATATTCGTGTGAAAGGTGTGTTCGGTTGAGATAGATTTTCGCTCGCTGCCGGTTACCACCACCTCATGGTCGATGCCGTTTGCTTTGTCCCATAAAAACCTGCCGTATTTGCCTAAAATGGCTTCTAAAAACTTCAGGTTGGTTTTTTGCAGGTCGCCTATTTTTTCGATGCCGTACTGGTACAATTTGGCGCTTGTACTTTCGCCCAGCCCCGGTATTTTATTGATATTTAGCGGCGCCAAAAACGCTTTTTCCATCCCATGGGGTACGTACAACTGCCCGTTAGGCTTCGCCTGGTTGGTTGCCATCTTTGCCACCGTTTTGCCCGACGACATACCAAACGAAATAGGCAGTCCCGTTTCCCTGATCACCTTTTGCCGCACTTCCGCAGCGTGCTGGTAACAATTATGAAAGCGGTCCATGCCCGTATAATCAATATAGAACTCATCTACCGAGGTTTTTTGAAACACGGGGACTGATTGCCGGATGATCTCCGTAACCTCGGCAGAAGCCTCTGCATATCTACCGTGCGCGCCCCTTACAATAATAGCGTGCGGGCAAAGGCGCATGGCCTGTTTCATGGGCATGGCCGAGTGGATGCCAAATTTACGCGCCTCGTAACTGCAGGATGCCACTACGCCCCTATCCGCCGAACCGCCGATCAATACCGGCTTGCCGATAAGCGATGGATCGAACTTCCGCTCCACCGAAACGAAGAAGGAATCCAGGTCGATATGCATGATGATCCGTTTGGCGCTCATGACACAAATGTAAAAAAAGATTTGGCAATTGCTAAATTAATTAGCATTATTGTTTTACTAAATTAAAAGACGATGACAGGCTATCACGACTATTTGATATTGCTTACCCCGCCCGAAAGCATTGTAAAAACGGTGGCGCAATTAAAAGAAAGCAGCTTTAAAATGATTGGCGAATATGAAAGCCATCATTCCAAAGCGCATATCACCGTGCAGCCCTGGCCGCGCAAAAGGCCGGTGTGGGTTGAGCCGCTGTTGCCCAAACTGGAGCGCGACCTGCAAACGCTGCCGCCCCTGGTAATGGATCTTAACGGTTTTGATTTTTTCGACCAGCAGGAATTTCAAACCATTTATGCTAAACTCAGTTCAACCCCGGCAACCAAGCTTTGGTTTAAGCTGTTGCGCAAGTTTTTTAATACGCCGCCTTTCGAGCCGAATATTGGCATTGCGGTAAACATTGCAAACGCGGACTTCAAAAAGCTATGGCCCGAATTTAAAAACAAAGAGTGGCACGAACGTTTTAAGGTGGAACAATTAACGATACTGCGCCGCGAAACCATTGGGTATAACAAAACCTTCAAAGTATTTAAAGAGATTCCCTTTAATAAAAAGCTTGATTTTTTTGATTTCACCAGCGCGAAACTAAAACAACCGGCACTCGCTATAAATAAAGTGAATGATAAGCAATTTAGCCTGTTTTAAGGATTTAAATAAGCGGCAAATTTAATATCGTTCGCTAATATTTTTGCTCGCTGCTATTCATTGCCGTTGGCTTCAGCCAACGGAATAGACTATTAAAACAATGTGGCTTTAGCCCAAACGAATTTGGCTAAAGCCACTAAATATCCGCGTAGCATTCCGTTGGCTGAAGCCAACGGCAATGAATAAATAGCTGGGGTTGCTAATAAATGGGTAACATTTTTTTAGGGTTTCTCCGTTAGTTACCCAGTAATTACAAAAGCATCCGGAGTTTTACAATTTCCCCGATATATCCGGAACCATATTCGAAATATAATTAAAGGTTTGTGTTTGATCGCCGATCTGGATCTTAAACTCGCCCGGTTCGGTTACGGTTTTGCTCAGGTCGTTAACAAAGGCAAGGTCCTTAGCAGTTATTTTAAAGGTAACCGTTTTGGTTTCACCGGGTTTAAGGTCAATCTTATCGAAGGCCCTCAGTCGTTTAAAATCGGGCGCAATACTGGCGTACGACTGGCTGGTGTACAGCAATACAGATTCTTTGCCTTCACGCTGCCCGGTATTTTTTACATCAACAGTAACGGTTAACGTTTCGTTTTCCTTCAGGTTAGGTTTGCTTAAATGCAGGTTGCTATAACCGAAAGTGGTATAGCTTAAGCCGAAACCAAATTCATATAAAGGATTGTAACCATGGCTATCGTCGGAGTTTCCGTTCTCCAAATTCTTACGATAGTAATTTACCAATGCATTTGGATGACGCGGATAGGTCACCGGCAGCCTGCCTGATGGGTTGGCATCGCCAAAAAGGATATTTGCCAATGCATCACCACCTTCGTTACCCGAAAAATACATCATCAGGGTAGCCGCCGAATGGCTATCAGCTTCAGTAACCACCCTTGGGCGGCCTTCTGCCAAAACTAAAATAACGGGCTTGCCGGTTTTAGCCAATTCCATTGCCAGTTCGGTTTGTGCCCATGGCAGGTTAAGGTCATCGATGTTACCTACGTTTTCGGTGTACGATATTTCGCCCAGGCAAAGCACTATAACATCAGCTTTTTTGGCTGCAGCTACGGCATCTTTTACGTTCAGTGCACTATCAACAGTAGTACCCGGTTCGTAAGTCACATTCTCCTTGCCAATTTTTTGCTGTATCGCTTTTAAAATGGTGTTTTTATTGGCAGCAAAATGATCTGCCTTTTCACCCTGCCAGGTATAGCTCCAACCACCGTCTAACGAGCGCATGGTGTTTGCTGTTGGCCCGGTTACCAGTACTTTCATGTCTTTTTTAAGCGGAAGGATATTATTATTGTTCTTTAATAAAGTAATGGCTTCGGTTGCGGCATTTAAGCTCACCTGCCTGAATTCATCCGAACCAAATTTTGGATAATCATCGGGGTTACCAACCGGGCGGTCAAACAGGCCCAACTCATATTTTACTTTCAGTATGCGGTGAACAGCTTCATTAATACGGCTCATCGGTACTTTACCTTCGTGCACCAGTTCTACCAGGTAGTTGTAAAAGCTGTATTCGTAGGGCACCATGCTCATATCCACACCGGCATTAACGGCTATCCTAACGGCATCTTTTTGTGTTGCAGCAATATGGTGACGATCGTGCAAGTATTCAATGTCGCGCCAGTCGCTTACCGCTATACCCTCGAAATGCAATTCGCCTCGTAACACATCAGTAAGCATATAATGGCTGCCGTGGATCGGCACGCCATTGATCTCACCCGAGTTGATCATCAGGGTCTTCGCCCCTGCTTTCACTGCTTCGGCAAACGGTGGTAAAAAATATTCGCGCATATAACGGTCGGGGATCCATGCCGGGGTGCGGTCCTTTCCATTTAATGGGTCGCCGTAACCTAAGTAATGCTTCATACAAGCCGCTACGTGAAATTTATCGCCCACATCGTTGCCCTGGTAGCCTTTAATAATGGATACCCCCATTGTTTTTATCAGGTAAGGATCTTCCCCAAAGGTTTCATAAATACGGGGCCATAGTGCGCTTTTACCGAGGTCCAGCACGGGCGAATAGTTCCAGGGGATATAACTTGCCCGTGTTTCGTAGGCGGTTATGGTGCCTGCTTTGTAGGCGATTTCCTTGTTAAAAGTAGCAGCCATCCCAATTTCTTGTGGAAACAGTGTACTGCCCTGTGTGTAGGTTACGCAGTGTATGGCATCTATGCCGTAAATAACGGGGATCTTTAAACGATCTTTTGACGCTTCGGCCTGGATATCCGAAATTACCTCGTGCCAGTGCTCACGTGTATAGGCGCCGCCGCTCACATTTAAAATGGAGCCGACATGGTATTTTAAAATGGCTTCTTTTATTTTATCCGCATCTATTTTGTGTACACCGTTTTTAGTGGTTGACACGACATCCGAAGTTACCTCGGTCATCTGCCCTACTTTTTCTTCGAGGGTCATTTTAGCTATCAGCGCATCCACTTTTTTATCAATCTCGCTGACTGGTTTTTTGGTTTGTGCGGAAAGGAAGTATACATTCAATAGCGTGAATGCAGTCAACATAAATATCTTTCTCATAATGGTTCGGTTTGCGTATTTTAAATTGTTATATGGTAATTGGTTGATTTCAAATATATTACTTTATTTTATTTTGCAATGCCTCCAATGCGTTTGCCAGGTAAGCCAGCGGGGCATTCCAATTGATAGCGATCTCGTTTGCCGCATAAGCCCTGTCATCGTCAATATAGGCTTCATCCGGCACAGTGGAAGGCACTTTGATATGATCCTGCATGCCGGGGTTCGCCCCGCCTACCAGTAAACCCGGATCTGGGTCGTCAATGCCATCACTTACGGAAGGCCTGTGGTGCGGGTGCATGGGTGTTTTACTGCCATAACCGGTTACATATGAATAGCCGCTGCCATTTCTGCCTAAAATATAGTCCAGGTTAGCTAAAGCGTAATTAAGGTATTTGGCATCGCCGGATAACTTATAAGCTTGTATCAAGGCCACACCCTGATTGCTCGCAACCGAATTACTTCCCCAGTTAAAATTACGAGGCGATTTATCCATTACAGTTTGATAAGCGGTTTCATTTGCCCCTTTTACCAGGCTGTCTGCCATGGCCAGCAGCCGTTTTTTTAATTCCGGTAATTCTTTCGGGCTGTTGTTGCCGAATTCGCCGCTGTTTTTTATTAGTGTATAATAGCCCAGCAGGCGTACCTGGCTCCAGGTGGGCACGGGCATTTTAGTGTCGGGCATTAAATTGAGATTTTTCAGGAAACGGGTATCCCGGGTGGTTGCGAATAACTCTGATGCGGCCCAAATAAACTCATCGCTAAAACTGCGATCGCCATAAGCACCGGTTGTAACCGCCGGGCTGAATTGTTTGTTCATGGCATCCTGGTTGTAAACCACATTTGGGTTTTTAACCGCCCAATCCCAGGCGCTATTGGCAGCATTTAAACAGGAATCAGCCAAACCGGGGAACTCATTTGGAAACTTTTTAAAAATCCTGTTCGCCTGTGCCATTACAGCCGCGAAATCAAGCGTAGCCGCAGTGCCTTTTTGTACGACATAACGGGGCGCGGTAGCTTTATCGGGCATTTCAAACTTATCGAATTCGGCATTGGTCAATTTATGGTACACGCCGCCATCATTGGGGTCCTGCATGGTGAGCATCCAGCGCAGGTTCCACAATACCTCGTTCAATATATCCGGGATATTATTTCCGCTTTCCGGAATATTTAACCTTACGGTTTTCATATACCCGGGGAAATCCTCGTATAAAGACATTAAAGTGCTGGTGCTGATACCGCTGTTTACGATGTATTTATTATAGTCTCCTGCATCGTACCAGCCACGCGGCGATGAAATGATGGTACCTGCAGGGCGTTTGTCCGATGCAGCCGAAGGATGAATCAGCACATTGGTATCCGGGTGACCCTCTGCCCTGCCCCATTTGCCGGCATATTTTTCTTTCAGCGGGATAGATGCCCGCATAAAATAATATGCCTTAATAGAAGCATCCGCGACCGCTTTTAATGCTGACTTTTTTATTTCGAAGGGATAAGAATAGCCCAGTCCGGGAACAAACAAAAGATATTTCCCCTGTTTGTGAAATGTACTGAAATCGGCAATCCGTGTTTTATTTCCTGCGAAGGAAGGTTTAACGGATGTTTTTAGTTTCCCGGTGTAAACGATTTTCTTTTCGGGTGTTTGGAGGTTGAAAACACTGTCGCTGGCGCCTAAAACGATAGCAACTTTCGGGGCTTCAGGATAAAACCCAACTTGGTTAAGCCTGATATTTAAAGCAGCCTTTTCAGCAGTTTGCTGTGCCGACGAGGTTTTTACAAATGCTAAAATGATCAATACAGCTAAAAGGCACTTGTTTATGCGGTAAATCGGTGAATATTTATTGCCCATGTACAATAATCAGGTAAATAAAACTGGCTGATAAATATATGTGTAACTTGTACAATAAGTATAATACTAAATTGACACTTTGTGTGTAAATTATAATACTAAATAATCAGGTAAATTGGCTGCCCGCTTTAGTGAAATAAAAAAAGCCCGTTCATAAGCAGGCTTTTATAATAAATAAAGGGTAAAAAAATCGCTTACAGCTTCATTAAACTATAAGCCAGGCTCAGATTAAATAAGCTGATCCTTGTTTGCCGACCATCATAATTTTGTTTTGTAATACCAGCTTCGTAACGCAGGTCGATGGATATTTTTTTGATGTCGACCCCACCTCCAAATTGCCATGCAAAGTTCTGATCCTGGTAGTTAAGTGAGAATACTTTTCCTGCAGCATCGTCAAAACTTTGGCTTTTATTGATCGCGAATGATACCACTGGCCCAGTGTAAAACCGCCCGCCTACGCCAAATGCCCCAATCTTGCCGCCGAACAGTAAGGGCACATCCAGACTGGTAAATTTTGCACTGGTTATGCCACCCTGCGCAGATGTAACGTCTACATCCTTCGAGGTCAAATACATTTCGGGCTGAAAGTTAAAGCCTACGGCCCCAAAACGTGCCCATACTCCTGCCAGGTAGCCTGCCCGGTTACTACCGCTAAATGTTTCGCTTGCCGTTGAATTAAGGCTCGATAGGTTTGCACCGGCTTTCAGGCCGATTTGGAAAGTGGGTAAAATTTGTGCCGAACTGATATAAATAGCAGATAGAGAAATTAACGAGGTGAGGATTAATTTTTTCATAAGGATAAATTTATTGCCGGTAAAAGTTAATACTACTAATAACTAAACAGGCGCGCAAATATTATGTTTCAAGACATTTTAACGCGAAAACCCTATAAAGTAGGAATCCGGCCCAGTCAAAAAGCAAGCTTAATGGTGGGCCGGACATCTTATTATTTCTGGAATAAAATTAAATAATTATTTAATAATCCAAATCAATATTGAAAATAATTTATTGGGTTAATTTGCCCTGGTAATAATCCAGTATTTTACTGTAAATAAGGTAGTCATACCTGGCAGCAATTAAATTTAATTCAGCAGCATCCATATTGTTTTTGGCAAGCAAAAACAGGTCGGAAGTAATTACACCTGCATCAAAACGTATTTTTTGTACGCGGTAGCTCTCGGTATAAGCGGTTGCTTCGTCCTGCAAAGCATTATACCTGTTATATGCGCCCATCATATTGGCCCATGCGGTTTCGACACTTTGTTTCACCTGTACTTTTGTGCCTTCCTCGATATACTCGTAATTCAGTAAGTTAAGTTTGGCAAGCGCAACAGCATTCTTTTTTATGTGGTTGGTAAAAATTGGAATATTTAACCCGATCTCCACATCCGTTCCGTAATTATTCCTGAACTGGCTGTAATAGCTTTGTGTATTTAAGTTTGAGTAATTTGTTCCTATTCCGCCGGCTAAAAATAATGAAGGATATAATTGGCCTTTTGCGTACTGCACCCCTTTTTCGGCACTTTGGCGCATCAAAGTAGCGGCTTTTACTTCGGCCAGTTGGGCTAAAGCAGTCTCATAAACCTGTTCGGCATTTACATCCTTGTCGCCTATCAGGTCCTGCCCGGTTAAAGGCTGCAGTTGGGTATTTTTAGTGTAAGGAATATTCATGATCTGGAACAGACTTATTTTTGCCGCATCGAGGGAATTTTGCCCCTGAACAACATTTACTTTGCTGCTGGCGTAGGCCCCTTTTAAATCAGAAAAGGTTGATGCAGTTGTATTTGCTCCATAGTTTTCCTTTGTAGAGGCGATGTCCAGGTTTTCTTTTGCTACGGCTAACTGGCTCACGCTCTGCCCTAATAATTCCTTGGCATCCAATACCATGAGGTAGCTGGTTATAACATTTACAACAACAAGGTCCTTTGCAGCCTGGTAGGCCATTTTGCCCGATTGATAAGCTAACGACGCTTGTTTAATGGCGCTTTGCAATGAAAGCCCGTTAAACACAGTGACATTGCCACTTAAGTTATAATTATCTGAAGTTACTGATTGGGTGATATAGGCGTTGGTTACCGGGTTAAGGGCACGTCCCGAAGTAAGGTTACGGTTGGCGCCTCCGGTAATGTACGGAATAAGGTTATCTTTTGCCTGGTCGAGGCCAACGTGTGCCTGTTCAGCGGTAACCGATGCCTGTTTTACACTTAAATTGTTTTTAATGGCAATATCAAGGCATTGTTGCAGCGTTATTACGGTATCCTGTTGTGCATGCGCCAAATAGCCGCAGGCAAATAAAACTAGTGTTAAAAAATATTTACTAAATCGCATCTCTATCGTTTTCTATTTATTTTAATTTCAGAATTTCCTTGATGATGATACTTTACCATCAAGCAGGTCAATTATCCGGGAACCATATTCTGCATTTTTTTCTGAGTGAGTTACCTGTATAATGGTTACGCCATCTTCTTTATTTAATTTGCGGAAAAGCGTCATGATCTCCTCGCCCTGTTTGGAGTTCAAATTCCCGGTAGGCTCATCGGCAAGTAATAATTTTGGTTTTGCTATCAATGCCCGTGCAATCCCTACCAGTTGTTGCTGGCCGCCCGACAATTGAGCGGGGAAAAGGTCCTTTTTTCCAACGATCTGAAAGCGGTCGAGGATATCAGCAACCATGGCTTTACGCTCGGTGCTTTTGTAGTCCTGGTAAATCAGCGGGGTTTCGATGTTTTCATAAACGGTAAGTTCATCGATCAAATGATAAGCCTGGAAAACAAACCCGATATATTGTTTATACAAAGCCGACCGTTGTTTTTCTTTAAGCTGGTGAACAGGATTGCCCACGAAATAGTGATAACCGTCAGTAGGTTCGTCCAGCATACCAATAACATTTAAAAGAGTCGATTTCCCCGAACCCGAAGGGCCCATGATGGATATAAATTCGCCTTCGTCAACCTCAAGGTTAATATCGTTTAGTACGAAATTTCTATTTCCGCCAACCTGGTAATATTTTGATACGTGTTGTAATGATAACATCTGTTTTAATTATTGAATTAGTGAATGACTGAATTATTGATTTAGTGAATACTTAATTTTCGAATTGCTAATTTATTAAATAAGTATTAACCATTATCAATATCCTCATCATTATGGCACAAATACATCAATAACATACCAAACTATTATCTTTTTAATTATCAACTACTTATAAATAAAACGCCGCCTAAATACTGTCCGCTAACGTAACACGAAGCGTACGGTAATGATACAGTGAATTAAGTCCGAAAGTCGGAAAAGTCAGAAAGCAACTTCGGCGCTGGGTGCTTACTTGCACTTTTCCTAATCTCTAATCGCCGGTCTCTTCTATATAACTAAAGAATTTTTTGCCACAGAGAGCACAAAGGAAAAAACACGGAGAACACAAAGCTTTAATAGTTTGTAATTTTTTTCTCGGTGTTTCTCTGTGCCTTCTCCGCGACCTCCGTGGTTAAATTTTTTTTACCAGTTATTTTGACCGAAACATAAGGCCCTTATTTTAGACCAATCTCCAACCCTACTCGCTCCTTAAGCTTTCCACCGGGTTAGCCAGCGCTGCTTTGATCGATTGAAAACTTACAGTGCAAAAAGCGATCAGTATAGACGCTGTGCCAGCTATTAAAAATACCCACCATTGAATATCTATCCGGTAAGCATAATCCTGCAGCCAATGATGTACGGCTAACCATGATGCCGGCCATGCAAGTAAGTTGGCGAGCAATACCAGCGCGAGGAAATTGCGGGAAAGCATCAGAGTAATATTTTGAACCGATGCCCCCAATACTTTTCTTACCCCAATTTCTTTAATTCTTTTTTCAGCCGAGTGAGAAGCCAATCCAAACAAACCCAAACAGGATATAAAAATGGCTAAGCCGGCAAGGATTCCCACGATCTGGCTAACCTGGTTATCTGCCTTATACACGTCAGCAAAATGATCATCCAAAAATTGGTATTCAAAAGGGTAACCAGGATAAACGCTGTCCCATTTGGACTTAATGAATGCAATTGCCGCCGCCGTGTTTTTGCCATTAATTTTCACACTAAAGTCCCTGAAACCTGTGTGATGAGCGGCTACCAAGAACATTGGCTCAATCTTATATTGTAACGAGTTAAAATTGAAATTTTTTGCGATGCCGGTGATCGTTCCCAACGAATCAAATCCAAATCGCTGCCCTATCAGGTCACTTAGCGGCTTTTTCGGGTAATCTTTCATTAACTCTTTCGCGAGCGCTTCGTTCACTATAAATTGCCTGTAATCGGGCGTTTTGTCGCCCGAAAAGTTTTTGCCGGCAGCTAACTTGATCTTAAACAAATTGATGTAATTTGTATCCACAACTAAAAGTGTGGTGCCCAGGTCCTGCTTTGGGCCGAATGAGGGCCTGAAGCTGACCCCGGTTTGATCCAGGTGACTGCCCAATATGTCCTGTGACGCGGTTACATCCGAAACTAAGGGATTACCAGACAGCTCTTTCTTAAACAGGTCGTACTTTCTGGTGGTGACGCCGTCAACGGGGATGTTAACAATTTGGTCGCGATTATAACCGGGATCCTGGCTTTGCATCAGCTCTAATTGCTTCAATACAAACGCAGTGGCGATCATCAGGAAAATAGCGATGGAAAATTGTGTTACTACCAGCACATTCCGCAGCAAACTTTTGTTTTTGCCAACCTGTATTGATCCCTTCAACACCCGTGAGGCCTGGAAAGACGACAGGTATATTGCCGGGTAAATGCCCGAAATTATGCCGATAAATACTGTACCACCCAGCACTGCCGATAAAACCGTAAGGCTGCCGAAAATGTCGAAGGAGATATCCCTATCGCTCAAGTGATTGATATAAGGCAGTGCCAACTCGACTAAGACGATAGAAAATAGCAAGGCCAAAAAAGCGATCATCACCGTTTCGCCTAAAAATTGGATAGCAAGCTGGAAACGGTGTGCACCTATTGACTTGCGGATACCTACCTCCTTTGCACGCTCTACCGAGCGTGCGGTGGACAGGTTAATAAAGTTTACACATGCGATTATCAGTACGATTAGCGCAATAACGGCGAACAGATTGGTTGATTTTTTATCAAACTTTTGATAATTGATGTAATCCAGGCCAATATCCGCGGCGTTTGCATGAATATCCTTTAACGGCAGCACAAACAGTTTCATGAATTTAGGGCCGTTGTCGCCAAGGTGTTCTTTTAAATAGGCAGGAAATTTTTTTTCCATCAGCGCAGTATTTGTGCCAGGTGCGAGTTCAAAAAAGGTATCCAGCCAGTTGCCGCCCCAGTTTTTAGACCAATCGGGCCTGATAATGGTACTAAACGAAAACAATGCGTCGAACTGCAGCTGGGAGTTTTGCGGCACATTGGCAATTATTCCGGTTACGGCAAATGTTGTCGTATCGTCGCCATAGTGTGTAATAGTTTTGCCTATCGGGTCGGCATCCCCGAATAGCTTTTTAGCGGTTTCTTCAGTTATAAGTGCACTATGTGGCGTTGATAATGCTGTTTTCCGGTCGCCGCGGATAACTTTAAAATCAAACATTTGAAGAAAAGTCGAGTCGACGAAAAATACCTGTGGCACAAATATTCGCTTGCTATTTTGTGTCAGTTGGTACTTATTATCCCAATGTACCCGTGTAACGTTCTTTATTTCCGGAAACTCCATTTTAAGCGTCGGCCCCATCGGAAACATGGACAAGCCCACCTTTTGTGTAGCCCCCTGTGCCCCTATTGTTTGCACCTCATTTAAGCGGTAAATGTTTTTTGTATGAAAATTGTCGAAACTCTTTTCGTACGACACAAACAGCATAATTACAATACAGGCAGCCATTCCAACAGAAAGGCCAATAATGTTAATGGCCGAAAAAACCTTGTTTTTCCAGATGTTCCGCCAGGCGATCTTTAGATAGTTCTTTATCATGGTTAGTTCATTGGTTCACTTGTTTATTAGTTCATTGGTGTCACATGCATGTCGTTGTACTGCCCACGGCCTACTCACTCCTTAAACTCTTTACTGGGTTACTTAACGCCGCCTTAATTGCCTGGAAACTGATGGTTAATACGGTAATAATTAAAGCCACAATAGCGGCCAGCACAAATACGCCGGGGCCGATGGTTATCCGGTAATCGTATTTACGCAACCAACCGCTTAGAAAATACAATGCTACAGGTGAGGCGATTACACAGCTTATTACCACCAATATTATAAAGTCTTTCGACAATAACAGCCAAACTTGTGCTATTGATGCGCCTAAAACCTTGCGTATACCGATCTCTTTGGTACGCTGTTCGGCTACATAAGCGGCAAGGCCAAACAAGCCGAGACATGAAATAAAGATGGCCAGGCCGGCAAAAACTCCCGCCAGTTTGCCAACAAGTACTTCAAGGTTAAATTTGCTGTTGTATTCGTCGTCGACAAACCGGTAGCTAAATGGATAAGCCGGGTTATACTTGTCGAATATTTTACCAATCTTTTCAATAACTTCATGGGTGTTTACCCCTTGCGATAAGCGGTAAATCGCAAAATTGCTACCGCGGCCATGAACAAAAACAGTTGGCTCAACGGGTGTGAACGGCGATTCCATCAACGCGTCTTTTACTACGCCTACTATTTTCGCCTGGCCGTTTATGCCATCAAAAGTGATTAACTGATTAATCGGTTCTTTCAAGCCCATGCGTCTGGCGGCGGCTTCGTTTATAATAATGTTCGAGGTGTCAGCGCTCCAGTTAGTCAAAAAATCACGGCCCTCAGCCAATTTCATCCCTACTGTTTTAAAGTAACTGTCGGATACCGATACCGCGCCGACATTTATACCAAGTTCGCCAACACCCTGGCCCGGCCATTTTTCGATACCTGTATGCCAGTATACGCCTGTTATGGGGCTCGACGACCTGGCCACGCTTTCGACTGATCCAGTTGCAAGCAGGTCATTTTTAAGTGCATCATAATGATTATTTAAATCGTCGCTCATGTCCGTGCTAACCAACCGGTCAGCACTATAGCCGGTAGGCCGGTCTTTAGCATACTGTATTTGTTGGTAAACAATAACGGTGCTGATAATTAAAGCAATAGAGCAGCTAAACTGAACTACTACCAAAATCTTACGGGGTAGTGCGGCAGCTTTGCCGACTTGTATAGTTCCTTTTAATACTTTAACCGGATTGAATGAAGAAAGATAGAATGCAGGCCTGCTGCCCGCTAATAAACCGGTGAATAGTACATACAGGAGCATGATGATCCAAAACAAGGTGTTGGAATATGGTATTCTTACATCACCGCCTGTAAGTGTATTAAATGACGGCAGTGCCAGTTGGGTAAAAAGCACAGCGAATAAAAAAGCAATAAATGTAATGAGTACAGATTCTATTAAAAATTGGAATATCAGATCTTTACGCTGCGAACCTATAGCTTTTCTCACGCCTACTTCCCTTGCACGTTTTTCGGATCTGGCCGTTGACAGATTCATAAAGTTGATGCAGGCAATAAGCAATACCAATATCCCAATAATGCTGAACATGCGCACATAATCGATAAATCCGCCCGCTTCCTTACCGTTCTTAAAATCCGAATATAAATGCCAATCGACCACCGGATGCAAAAGCACAACCGGCTTAACGGGGCGCATCTTCGGGCCGCCGTTATAAACAATATTTTTGATTTTAGGCGCTAGTTTGGCATAATCAACTCCAGATTTAAGCTGAACAAATATCTGGAAGGAGTTATTGTAGTAGGTCGTCCGGGCGGTTTTCATCCAATCCTGGGTAGCCTCGTTAAAGCTGAAAGGCATCAGGTAATTAAATTGCAACGTGGAATTCTTCGGTATATCATTCATAATACCGGTCACCTTTAGAGTATACTTATTGTCTATCTTTACCAATTTCGACATCGGGTCAGCATTTCCGAAAAGCGCTTTTGCTGTCGATTCAGTTAAAACAATCGAAAAGGGATCTTTCAACACATCATTCTTATTTCCTTTTATTAAGGGATACTGGAACATTTTTAAAAAATCCGACCCAATGGCAGCCCCGTTCATGTAAAGCTTTTTGGTGCCGACTAACAAATCATGCTGACCCATCCAATCGGTTTCAGCAACATATTTTACCTCAGGATACTCCTTTCTTAATACATCGGCTATCGGCAACGAAACCGCCTGTTGTGTATGCTCGCCTTCGTGCGGATCAGTAAAGTTCAGCTCCACCTGGTATAAAGATTTATAATCCGGCAGGAATTTATCGTACGAATATTCGTCGACCACCCACAAGGCAATCAATAATGCTACAGCCATTCCGGCGGCAAGCCCAACTATATTAAGCGCGCTGTAAACTTTGTTGTTCAGGATATTGCGCCAGGCGATTTTTAAATAATTCTTTATCATGTTTGCAGGGATTTAAATAGTCCAGTAAACTACTAATGAATTAGGAGTAAAAATTGTGCCTGAATATAAATAGCTTATAGTCAGTTATTTAACATGAAACCATTTATCGACGTGTGCGAAAGTGGAACACGCAGTGTACGAAAACGATACAGTTTAAAGGGTAGATGAGCGATTAGTTATTGACTATTTTATTTCCCATGTCAAAGACGCTGATCTCTATTTCCTATTCGCTCCTCAAACTCTTCACCGGGTTCATTAATGCTGCCTTTATCGCCTGGAAACTTACAGTAGCAAGGGCGATTAATAGAGCTGCTACGCCCGCAGCGGGAAAGATCCACCAGGAGATGTTTATCCGGTATTGGTGTCCCTGCAACCAGTGATTAGCTAACCACAATGCTACCGGGAAAGCGATCACACAGGATACAGCCACCAGCTTTAAAAAGTCCCGTGATAACAGGCCTGCCAGGCCTGAAACCGATGCGCCGAGTACCTTGCGGATGCCGATCTCTTTTATGCGGCGTTCCGCAGTATAGGCGGCAAGACCGAATAAGCCAAGGCATGAAATGAAGATGGCTAAGGATGCAAAAACACCTGCTAATGTTCCGGTTAAGGTTTCCGTCTTAAACAATTGCTTAAAATCACTGTCGATAAATTGATATTCAAAGGGGTAGCCAGGGTAGTCAGTCTTTATAATAGCGCCTGCTTTGGCAATCGCATCTTGTATGTCGACACCTGGTTTAAAACGGATGCTTAAAATGCTGGTGCCCGATGGGTGATTATATAAAACCAGGGGAGCTGCCTGGCCATACATATCGTTATATAAATAGTCCTTCATGATGCCGATCACCGTTAAAGGCCTTGTGCCACCCTCACGAAGGATGCCGCCTACCCTTCCTTCTTTACCCATTTGTTTGGCAAAAGCTTCGTTAATGATCACATTATTACTGTCAATGCGCGCGTCATTATTAAAATCATGCCCTGCAGCCAATTTGAAACCCATTGTTGAAATAAACTGAGGGCTTACATTTTGCCAGGAGATCAGCGGATTTTTGGTCGCATCCTTACCATCCCAGGCATAGTTGTCGTTATTGCTGCCAATCTCTAATACTTTATTGTCGCTCAGCGCAGCATTTGCCACAATGCCCGATCGCATCAGGTCGTTGTAAACAGGCGTAAAACCATCGGCTTGTTTGCCTTGAAGCTGTATATAAACCAGGTTGTCCTTGTCGTAACCAATACTGCGGTTTTTTACGTGCTGGATCTGCTGGTAGATGATCACCGTGCCGATGATCAGGATGATGGATACCGAAAACTGCAATACCACCAAACTTTGCCTGATAAAACCCGAACCTGCGTTTGATTTGATCTTGATATTTTTAAGCACGGATATTTGGTTAAATGATGATAAGTAGAACGCCGGATAACTACCTGCCAATAAACCGGTTACAAGGCCTATTGTAATTAGATATATGATGTGGGATGGATCTAAAATATCAATAGTCAATTGCTTTTGAACCAGGTTGTTAAACGAAGGCATCGCCAGGGAGATCAAGCCTACGGCCACTAAAACGGCTATGAACGACATAATAACCGCCTCGCCTATAAACTGACCGATCAGTTTGCCTTTCCCCGCGCCCATCACTTTACGAACGCCGACCTCCTTGGCGCGCTGCTCGGACCGTGCGGTAGAAAGATTCATGAAGTTGATGCAGGCGATCAATAAAATGATCCAGGCAATGAAGGAGAATGTTTTTACATATTGGATCCTGCCGCCATCCATTTTGCCATCAGTAAAATTGTTATGCAGGTTCCAGTCGTTCATTGCGAAAAGGAAACATTGGGTAGTGTTGGTAGCTTTAGTTTTGGAAGCAATGTATTTACTCAATTTTTGGTTGATGGCGGCTACATTGGCATTGGGTTCCAGTTCAACAAGCGTGCGGCACCAGTTGGCGCCCCAAATGGTCATCCACGGTTGTTTATGGTCGATATTGGCCATTGGGATAAGCCATTGAAACTGGTAAGTGGAGTTTTGTGGCAAATCTTTAAATACCCCGGTAACAGTATAATCCTCGGTGTTGTTCAACTTTATCAGCTTGCCCATTGGGTCGGTATCACCAAAAAACTTTTTAGCCATCTTTTCGCTGATCACCACAGATTTTAGCTGCGCGAATACATTTGCAGCCGATCCTTTTGCAAAAGGCAATTGCAGCATCGAAAATATTTCCGGGTCGGCCCAGTTGCCTTTCTCGGTGATCGACTTCTCACCCAACCCAAACAACGCATTGTCGCCATCGCCGGTCATTCTCGCAGTATTTTTTATACCGGGTATCTCCGCTTTCATCGCTTTCCACATCGGCCCTGGTGTGCCGAAAAATGTACTTGTTTTGCCATTGTAAGTTTGATTTTCATAAACCTTATACAACACATCCCGCTTGGCGTAATTGTGGTTATATGTCATTTCGTCCTGCACCCATAAAAATATCAGCGAGGCGCAGGTAATACCAATTGCCAGCCCGGCAATATTCAAAAAGCTGTAGCTCCTGTTTTTTAACAGGCTGCGCAGAGTGGTTTTAATGTAATTCTTTATCATGGCGGACTAATTATTGAATCAGTGAATTATTGAATTGATTTATTGTGACCTTTTCTTTTAACTGCCAACCTGCCTGCCTGCAGGCAGGTTGCCTACTCCGATTTCAGGCTCCTCACCGGGTTAACCAAAGCAGCCCGTATGGCTTTATAGCCTACTGTTAGCCATGCAATTATTACAGATACTACAATGGCCACCACGAAGATCCATGGGGTGATGTTTATCCGGTAGGCAAAGTTTTGCAACCAGGCATTCATAAAATACCAGCCAGCCGGCACCGCTATTATAAACGAGATGGCAATAAGCACCATAAATTCTTTGGAGAACAGTAAAACAATACTGCTTATCGATGCACCCAAAACCTTTCGGATGCCAACCTCTTTTGTGCGCTGTACTGCCATAAATGACACCAGCCCATATAAACCCAGGCACGAAATAAAAATGGCAATACAGGCAAATATCTTGTAAACCAAAGCCAGCTGGTTTTCCTGCTTGTAGAATTTGGCGATATTGTCATCAAGGAAGAAACCTGTGTATGCGTACTCCGGAAAAGTGTTCTCCCAAAGTTTTTGAACTGCCCCGGCTGTGGATGACAGGCTTTGGGTTTGAATTTTTACGTTGATATTTGATTCAAACAACTTTTGTGGGTAAATCAGCGTTGGCTTTACCGTTTCGCGAAGGGAATTGGTTTTAAAATCTTCAACTACGCCGGTTATCGACGCCCAAACACCATTTCCAAGACTTATGGTTTTGCCGATAGCGTCTTCGGGACGTTTTATGCCCAATTTTTGCATTAATGTTTGGTTGATCACAGCCTGCCGCATGGTATCTGCGGGTTCGTATGGTTTACCCGCAGCAAAATGCAATCCGAAAGTTTTAAAATAATCCTCGTCGGCTATTTTCAGGAACACATCGAAACCGGGATCCTTTTTGGAATGATCGAAGTTAAAATTGGTAGAACTATTGTTATCAGACGATGGGGCATCCGACGAAAAACTTGCGGACTGAACGCCCGGCAATTGCAATACCTGTTGCTTGAAAGAAGCCATTTTGCGTAAACTGATACTGTCGTTATAGCCTGGTGCTATCAAAACCGCAGTCTTGTCGAAACCCAGGTCGGCATCCTTTACAAAATTCATTTGCCTGATGGCTATTACTGTTCCGATAATGAGCAATTGCGAAATGAAGAACTGTGCCACCACCAACGTTCTGCGTAGCGGGATGCCGCCAATAGACGCAGCATTGATCTTATTTTTTAAAGCAAGTACCGGTTTAAAGCCTGATACGACCAACGCCGGGTAAATACCGGATAGTACGACCACTGAAAGTGTAACGGCCGCCAAAAACAGCGCCGTACCGGCGTTAAAAAGCCCGATGTCATCAGGTACGCTGGCAATGTTTTTTAGGTACGGCAGCGCAATTTCCGCTCCCGCTACTGCCAGTACAGTCGCAAGCAGCACAATTATAGTCGTTTCGCCAATCACTTGTATAATCAGTTGTCCGCGGCTGCTCCCTAATACTTTCCGGATCCCCACCTCTTTTGATCTGCCAACTGACTGTGCAGTAGACAGGTTGATAAAGTTGATAGAGGCCATGACGATAATGAGCACCGCGATGAATGATAGTGTTTTTAGCGTGGCCATACTGGTTACGTGATCCCCCAATGTATCGCCGAAACGGGTATCAAAATGAAGTTCGGATAGCGGCTGCGCTACCAGGTATTTCTTGCCGTGCCCCTTATTGCCAAATTGCTTGTTTGAAAAACCGATGAGTTGACGATCAATGGTTGCAACAGAAACATTGGCAGGGAAATCAAGATACACCTGGTGCGAACTGCTGGTCATGTTCCAATTATTGCGATACATATACTCTTTAGGGTGCTGCTTCCAGGTAACGTAGGAGATTAACACCTTTAACGGAAAATCCGAATTCGCAGGGACATCGTTTATAATTCCCGCCACCTTCAACGTTAAAACATTGTCCATTTTCAGCGTTTTCCCTATGGCATTTTTCCAGTCGCCAAAATATTTTATGGCGCTGCTTTTATCGATCACCACCATATTGGGATCTTTTAATACCGATGGCCGGCCCGAGAGCCAGGTTGCGGTAAAAATATTAAAGTATTGGGGCTCGATAAACAATACGCCGGTGTTTTCGATAAACTTTTTGTCATTTGCCGGATTGCCCGTAGCGGCGGGCGCGGTAACCAGGCTGCCATAACTCGACTCCATCCCTGTAACTTTTGCCTGCGGGAAGTACAGCCGGAGCGCTTCCGTAGCCGGCGCGGAAATGCCTGCGGTATAGCTGGTGCCAGCCTCGCGGGTTGTTTGGGTGGTAACCCTATAGGTGTTTTTATAGCCCGGCTGAAAAGTGTCGAAGCTTAGCTCGTATTGAACGATCACAAATATAAGCAGGCAGGCGGCAATGCCGACCGTTAAACCGGCAATGTTAATGGCCGAATATCCCTTGTGACGAATGATATTGCGCCAGGCGATCTTAAAATAGTTTTTTATCATAACGTTTGTTGATACGATATGTAGTTAAAATATATACCAAAACAGTAAAGTATTATTAATCAATAAATTATACAGAAGAAGAATATACGAATATGTTCGTAAGTGTAACAGTATGTGTACGGTTATGATACAGTTTGGAGAAAGTTTGCAGTTCGAAGCGGGCATTTTGCAGTGAGTTTTTTAAACTGCCCACTGCAAACTAGTAACTGCAAACTTTTCTTACTCGCTCCTCAAACTATTCACCGGATTTGCCACTGCTGCTTTGATCGCCTGGAAGCTTACCGTTATTAATGCGATTATTAACGCAATCCCTGCTCCGGATAAAAATAGCCACCAGGAAAGGTTTATCCGGTAAGCAAAATCCTGCAACCACTTGCTCATGGCCCACCAGGCTATAGGGAAAGCAATAACACTTGCAACAACAACCATTTTTAAAAAATTAACCGACAGCAGTGAAACGATGTGGCTT
>Ga0206921_10031_pt1 | contig 40740 bp, 40 predicted proteins | sample Alteio_BWOrgHeat_66_FD_152930 | JGI IMG/M metagenome (GOLD analysis project Ga0206921, IMG submission 152930) | Enriched cells from forest soil in Barre Woods Harvard Forest LTER site, Petersham, Massachusetts, United States -... | ecosystem: Environmental > Terrestrial > Soil > Temperate forest >...
ATGTCATTTTTTATTCTCTCGTTAATATTTATTTAATGCCTCAACCATCCAGACTGGCATATGTGCAGTATACTTAAATAACTCAGAGAATTCTTCTGGCTTTATCCTATTTTTAATCCTTTGCTCTGCTGCCGGTATAAGGAAATATGGTCGTAATATTTAGCAATCAGGGTATAAGCAACTAATTCAGATGTAGCCAGGCTCTTTGGTAGTAATAAATTGGCAAATGTAATTGACGCCGTTCTATGATAAACTATTAAATCATTTTAAAAATATGGAAGTTTCTAACATGCTAAGAATCTATGCAACTCGCTCCTTGGCCGTTTTTATAAGTGCGATTGCACTTATCACTTTCGTTAAAGCAGAAACAAAACATTATATTGCACCCTATACTTCCACAAAAAAATCTCTAGAAGCGACTACACCCGAAATGGTGTTGCAGAATTTGATGGCCGGCAATATGCGCTTCATAAATAAAAAAGTAATTCATCGCAACCTGTCTAATCAAGCAATCGTGACAAGCCTGAAAGGACAGTTCCCATCTGCGTTGGTTTTAAGCTGTATGGATTCACGCGGCACCCCCGAAACAATACTTGATCAAGGTATCGGTGACATCTTTACTGTACGTCTTGCTGGTAACGTAGTTGACAGTGATCAGCTTGCGGGCATCGAGTATGCCACCAAAATAGTGGGTAGCAAGCTGGTTGTAATTATGGGTCACACTCAATGTGGCGCTGTATCAGGTGCCTGTCAAAACGTGAAACTTGGTAACCTGACGCAACTGCTCGATAAAATTCAGCCCGCAGTCAATGATATCCGCAGCAAGCAAAATAACAAGCTAGACTGTGCCGATAGCAAAACCGTAGATTTAATCGCAAAGAAAAATGTACTGAATATGATGCAGCTAATTACCGAAGGCAGCCCAATTGTTATGGATTTGGTCACTAACAAACAAGTAATGATTGTTGGCGCAATGCAAAATATAAATTCAGGAAAAATCATTTTCTTTGATGGCACGGGTAAAGAAATCACAACTAAGCATTAAAAATAAATTCAATTAAAAAATAAACTGGTATAAATAGAATTGAAGCACTACTGCAAGGGAGAAAGATAGATAAAGCAAGCACCACTCCATTTTCAGCAGAGGGAATTTTTATAACAACAAACTAAGGAAAAAATAAGGCAAGATATATGAAATTGCTTGAATCCTACTATCATTTAAACAATGAATTTTATTTCATGGCGCATTCTGAGCTAAAACCATCTCGCCTTACCCTGCTATTTATCCATGGCTTAGGCGATGCTCACATACATTACCTCCCTTATCTTCATTCAGTATTAGCTCAAGACTATAATATATTAATCCCCGATCTATTAGGTTACGGTAAAAGCTCTGCTGCAAAAGATTATCGCTTCCAATATCAAATTGCAGGATTACAACAACATATTCATCATTTGCATAAAATCTTTAATTTGCCTTTGTCCAATTTTATTTTGATAGCGCATTCAATGGGTGGTATTCATGCTACGCTGTTGTGTGAATCAAACTTCTCACCAAACATTAAAGGATTTATTAATGTCGAAGGTAGCATAACCCAATACGGCTCTTTTATTGCAAAAAATATGCTAAATTCATTAAAAACTAAAACATTTTCCAAATGGTTTACCGACTTTAAACAAAAAAATATTTATGAGACGCTGGGTTATCAATCTATTCCTATAAGACCCTACTACGCAGCCGTGGAGTTTTGCCAGCCGGATGCATTTTTAAACAATGCAACAGAGATGGCAATGATGAGCAATGCATTAACTGGAAAATTCACCAACATAGTTGGTAAAAAATATGCTCATTTAGCAATACCTCGAATTTATTGTTACGGCGACACTCTAAGTAAAGAAACAATTGAGTTTTTATCTGCAAATAATCTCCTATCACATTATTTCAAATGCAAAACTCACTTTTTGCTCTCTGAATGCTTTGATGAATTTATTACTTTTATCAAGAATTATGTCGAATCGTTGCAATTAAAGATAAATCTGTAAATTACAGTCACCCGACTTTCTTCATGAGGTTATCGAATAGAATGCTTACGATTTTCTTGATAGCTTCGAAAGTTGCAGCGTTTGCCACTCCCGAAATAGACTATCACGTGAGGTAGGATAGCAATCATTGAGAATTTCTGCAGAAATGATTCTTGAAGTATTGAAGTAGCGATAATCGCGCTGCTTTTCACACCAGGTTACAAGAATACGACCGTCAGTAAAATAACCAATGGTAAAAGGCCATATAATTCGTTGACTGCGTTTTCTTTCTTGCGCTTGATAGCTCAAATAAATCTTTTTTTGATTGCGAATAGCCTCGCGTAAAATAGTCAGATTCTCTTTCGCCAAAGATTCTTGCATGGGTGGACCCACTCTTAAAGCAAAAGCATTCATTCCATTTTTTATGTTCTTGGGAAGAACATCTGTAATTTTGCTTAAAGCATCAGTCGCGGCTTTCGAAAGTGGTGCATCTCCATATTGCGATACCCACTGTGTTCCAAGAAGTAATGCCTCAATCTCTATTTGAGAGAGCATAAGGGGAGGAAGAAAGAAGCTCGGCTTCAAAATATAACCTATACCAACCTCGCCTTCAATTTCTGCGCCTTGCGCCTGTAACGTAGCAATATCTCTGTACAAAGTGCGCAAACTGATATTCAGACGCTCAGCAAGTCTTTGCCCGCTGACAGGGTAACGATACGTTCTAAGAATTTGGAGAAGTGTCAAAAGTCTTTCGGTTCTTGTCATATATTAAATTCTACTGACATTTTTTGTCAGTATAGCATGATACTCTAAATAGAATGATTAAATCTTTTTGCAACGAGTGGAAAAAACTCGGCGTATCAATCGAACAAGATCTGCATGAAGCCGTCTTCGGGTTAACTTTTGTGGCGCTAGATCCAGATGGTCACCGCATTCGTGTGTGCATACCAGATAAAGACAAATAATGACACGATTGAAATGAAATACAAGTCTTGGCATTCTTTGGGCAACTGAAAATTGCGCATCTGCAGAGACTTTACTCAATCATTGAATCAGCTTACCACTTGACCCATGCATTTTAACAATATAAGGTTAACTCTTTATGATCCATGGAGAGGAACATAATGTCCAAATTCCAGCTTATCAGCCTAACGTTATTAAGCACACTACTCACTAGCGCTGTCTATGCTCAACAAAACGAAAATTGCCAGCCTTTTCTACCAGGTCTGCCGGATCAAGCAAATATGATTGCACCGCAAAAGCTTGCCGTATCTAAAGAGAAAAAATATATACTACCAGGAACGCCTGCAACGTCGCAGTGGGGTGTATTTGATAATGCGCAACCGCCAGTTTTATCGATAAACTCAGGTGATACCGTTGTCATTGAAACGCTGGCTGCTGCTGCAAATCAAGTAGTACCTGGCACTACCATCGAGCAAGTCATACAAATGAATACCGCTGTTGAAGGTCGTGGCCCTCATACTCTCACTGGACCCATTTACATAAATGAAGCAGAACCTGGCGATACCTTGAAAATTCATATCAACAAAATTGTGCCACGTCCTTATGCTTCCAATGACAGCACCCCAGGCAAAGGGCTTTTTCCTGAAATATTCTCAAATAAACATCCATACGTTAAATATTACTATCTTGATCTTAAAAAAATGCAGATGCAATTTTTACCCGGTATTATGGTTCCGCTTGCACCATTCCCTGGTGTAGTAGCTGTTGCACGCGCTGAGCCTGGTAAGTATAGCTCTGGACCACCAGGACAATTTGGTGGCAATATGGATCTACGGATATTAACAGAAGGATCAACGCTCTATTTACCTGTATTTGTAAAAGGTGCTTTGGTCTGGACGGGTGACTCACACGCAGGACAAGGTAATGGTGAAATTGATTTAACCGCTATCGAAACTGCATTTGAAGAATTTAATGTCACAATTGATGTTATTAAAAATAAATCACTGATTTGGCCTCGCGCTGAAACAAAAACAGATTGGATTGCGGTCGGTTACGATCAAAACCTAAATAAAGCCTTTGATATTCTCAAAAAAGAAACGATTAAACTTATTACAGAACTACGTCATGTACCTTCCGAGCAAGCAGAAAAAATAATGTTAACAACCTGGAATTGTCCAATTGCAGAAGTAGTCAATGGCGTGCAAGGCGTTTATTGCATGGTGCCTAAAGATATGAAAGCAACCAGACCCACCTTGTTAAAAACAGATAACGCGCAATTTTTTGTAACCTATGGCAAAGATGCTGATCTTGAGAAAGCCATGAAAATAGCTTCATTAAATATGATTAACAAAGTATCTGCTACCAAGAAATTATCGCGTGAAGATGCTTATACGTTAGCAAGCTTCACTATGGATTGCCGTATTGCGCCATACTTATCTGGTGATAAAGAAGTATATTGCACCATGGCAAAAAATCTTTGGGTATCGTAATAAACAAGGCAATCGCACTCACAGTAGCTTGAGTGCGATTGCCCTAGTCATAATCGCCATTTAATTCTCAGGAGTACACTGATTAAGGATTAAAGCATTAGCAGCATTTCCTGCAAATTGCAATCCTGGTTACTATTTTTCAAGCTCAAAAGCAGCCAGTTTTGCCACAGATAAAGCCAGATTAGCTGGTTTACCCTCCTTCAATGTCCAGGCAGCAGATAAACTAGCATAAGCTAATATCCATTTTAATAATCGTTTACGTTCCAGATTTGCGGCAGCGGCAACAATATTGACTTGGCGCGCTAAGCGTCCAGGTTGAATTGCAACCTCCATATCAGGGTTACAAAAAATGTTTGCAAAATCAAAAGCACGTTCGCCTATTAAACGCTTTGGATCTATAGCAAGCCAACCATGTGCCCCAAAATCTAAAATATTGCCATGATGAATATCACCGTGTAAAACAACCACATCTTGTGGATCAGCTAGAAGTTCCTTGGTTACTGCTAACGCCTGACTAAGGATACCGCCATTGCGCGCAGCAGCAAGCTCAAGTTCCTTAAACCAACCCGTTAGGGGTAAAAGTTCTGGTAGTGGTTTTCCTTTTACCGCATGTAGTTTAGCTGCGACAGCGCAAATAATACGACTCGCTTCATCATCATGACCACTATGAGCCATCTCACTCAGTGAAGCTGTACCCACTGCACGCTCCATGAGCAAAGCATCGCCTTCATGAGCTAATATAGGTGCAGCACCCTCTCCATTCCACCATACCATTAAAAGACTACCCCAGCGTTCTTCTGCTTCTATAGCCACTTTTAGCATCGCAGGTATACCTTTGTATAAAACAGGTAATAGTCGACTGCTATGGGTAATAATCGGATCACCGTCGGGTATAAGATTCCAACGAACTAAATATTCATCAAACATAACACACTCATTTTTCTATTGTTCATAATTGATTTTAGAATTTACAGATTAAACATACTAGCTAAGTTATGCAAACTGATCGTATATACTTTATCAATTAACAAAATCAGATTTTTTGAAATGTGGCGAGGCGCAAACCAAAGACAATCAAAACAATACCCGTCATTTTTTGCTGGATGATTAATGCAATTGGATGGTCAGCAAGCCATTGCTTGAGAGAACCAAAAAAATAAGCAACCAGTATATTCACAATAGTACCGGAGCAATTGAATATAAGCCCTAATATCAATAGTTGTATCCCAACAGGATAACTGGAAGTAAACACCACAAATTGCGGCAAAAAAGCTAGGAAAAACAGCGCCACTTTAGGATTCATCACATTGATAAAAAAACCCTGAAAATAAATTTTCCGCCAAGATACCTTTGCTCTCGCACCCTGTTGCGTGTCAAGTAAGACAGCATGTTTCTTCATTAATGAAGTCAAACCCAGATAAAGCAAATAACAAACACCTACGTATTTGATGATAGAAAAAGCCAGTGCTGAACGAAATATCAATGCAGACAATCCGGCAGATACCGCGAAAATATGCACGAAGCAGCCTGACCCAATACCTAAGGCAGCCGCAAGCCCTTGGCGTTTTCCATGCTGTACGCTCTGGCTAATGGTATAAAACATATCAGGGCCAGGTAACAAATTTATAGTCAGAACAGATAAAAGATAAATTAAAAAATGATGCGTCATAATGGTCACTGCAAGGTAGTAAGATAATATTATAGGGTGTAGTATATACCCATTACATTTGAAAATACGAATTTGTCATCTTGAAGTGATAAGGTTTTAGTCAAAGATAGAACTCCCTAGCACATAGGTCATAATTTATGGAACCGTTTTCAATAATTGAACAATTGGATACTAAACAGACGCAACAGCTGCTCGACTTGTTACATAAAACCTGGTGGGGAAAAGATCGAACAATGCAGGATGTTGCGACAACACTTAAAAAGTGTTTATCATTTGGATTAATTGAGAATATTTCCGGGAAGCTGATTGGTTATGCGCGCGTTTTAACGGATGAAATAAAATATGCTTTTATCTTTGATGTGATGGTTGATGAACCCTATCGCAAGAAAGGACTGGGTGATGTTATCATGAAAGCCATTATTGCTCATCCAAAACTGCAGTGTATTAAAAATTTTGAATTAACCTGCGCTCCAGATTTAATAAAGTTTTATGAAAGATTTGGGTTTAGTGAAGATTATGATAATGTCACTGCTATGCGCTTTAAGCGCATACCTATGACATCTGACAATTAGCAAAGGTTACATAGCGAAATGGAAGTCACAATTGCATCTATACCCTTTTCCACCGTTTATCATCCTCTCGCTTTGGCCAAGCAGGTGTTTCAATAATCACAATGTGTTTTGTTGGATTAACATATCAAATTTTGGGAAACATACTCAATACACTATTTTGCTTAAATTTTACGCAAATCTAAACGCCCCACCTAACATCTGCGCTTATAAATGCCTATCCTTATTTTTACCCATTTAGAGGTATATTCTTGGTATATTTTTATAAATTAAATGATAAGATCTTTCATGATTTTTAATCTTCGCTTAGGTAGCAAAATATGGACATAGCAGTACATAGGCTTGCGACTCTCTACCGCCGCTCTCATGATTTATTAAGAAATATCGATGGATTACAACCACAAGAGGCGTTGGACGAGCTCCTTAAGTATCTCTATTTTAAGCAAAATTATGAGCTATTAGGTCAAAAAGCTAAATTTTCTAATGAAAACTCCGACAAAAGTATAAGAAGCAAATTTGCTGACTATATAAAATGTGACGATCCTTGGCTAAACAGCCTATGGAAGGATAAAAAAATTCACTTGAGTAAAAATGCACTTTTAGCCATCCATACACTTTTTGAAACCGTCGAATTTAATCAACTCTCTTTCGATATTCGAAGTTCCGCCTTAAAAGAATTTTTGCCCCCAGAAATTAGACGAGGACTAGGTATATTTTTAACCCCTGATGACGTAGTGCGAATGATGGTTGAATTTGTTGAACCGATTAAAGGTCAGAAAATTTATGATCCTGCATGTGGATCAGGCACATTCTTAATTGAAGCAATTAAAGAATTACAAAAAGCTAACATAAAAGCAAAGACAAAAATCTATGGCTCCGATATAAATCCACGCATGCTTATATTAGCTGAATTAAATCTAAATGATATGAAGAGTATTCAGTTTAATAGGCAAGTACATGATGCTTTCACAGAACCTTCTAAAAAACTAAAATGGCTTAAATCAGAAACTTTCGACATCATACTGACTAATCCACCATTCGGTGTTATTTTAAAACAGGGAACTCATAAATTACATCGCTTTACTACAACAAAAAAACCAGATGGCAGTTTATTAAACCGACAACAAAGTGAGATTGTATTTATAGAGCAAGCATTAAAACTTCTGCGTCCTGGTGGAATTCTGGCAATAGTGGTCCCCAGAAGCATTATCACCAATCGCTCATTGGCATTTGCAAGATCCGCCATCAATCAACTGGGCTATGTATATGCTGCAGTCATGCTGCCCCCCGAAACTTTCCAAGGCACAGGAACACAAATCTCAACAGCAGTCCTGTTTATTAAAAAATACTTTCTGAATGAAGAGAAAAATGGACTAGTTAATATTGCATTGAGTGATGTTACAAACGTTGGCTTCGACTCTACTGGTAGACCACGCAATGAAAATCAATTACATTGGGTCGCTAAATCACTCAAAAACATGATGCAACCTAACAATAAGACATCATCTAATTTTTGTCAAATTTTAACTTCAGTTAAGAAATGTAATAGCCTCGGTTCCTTAGCTGAATTGATCACTGGCTCAAGCAAAGAAGCCATCACCGGAGAAACTCGATTAAAAGATATAACATTACTTGTACGAACAGGAAATACACCTCCAAGATCAAACTACTCAGACAATGGCTTATTTATTATAAAAGTAGGTAATTTATCTAACAATGGTATTAATTGGGCAAGCCGTGATCGAAATTTCGTGAATGCCAAAGAAGCCGCTAAGCGTCTAAAAAATGCTAACAAACTTATCGTACAAAACGGTGATATTTTACTAACCTCTTCAGCCCACTCGCCAATCTACATAGCTAAAAAAGTAGATATAATAACTGAAATACCGCAGTGGGTTGGCGCTCAAGCTACTTTTGTAGGTGAAGTCATGCTAATCAGGCCTGATAAAGCAAAAGTAGATCCTTACGCTCTGTTAGCCTATTTACGTTCGCCTATTGCAATGTCTCAAATTCAAAAAATGATTCGGGGGCAAACTGCACATTTACATCCAGATGATTTATTAGAATTAGAAATACCCCATTGTATTTTCAAAAAATCTCGCACTCTAATAGATCTCATTAAAAATACCAAAGAACAAACTTTGTTATCTGATCAATTAAACGAGCTTATTTATAATCAGACTGTCATGATTCAAAATTTCTTTAAAAACAGCAATAGATAATATGATACAAATTGGACAGAAACAAATTTATAATTGAAAGGATTTTACTGCATACTTACTTTAAATCACATAGGATATCATAATTTAGCTATAATGGGGTTCCAATTTAGTATTTATTTGCTTGGCAATTTTTATCGGTAGAATAGCTGCATTGGCCTGTAGACCTGAAGTATAAATTGCTTTTGCTAAACTATCTGCTAACAATGCGCAATCGATAGACCGCGAATTTATATGTTCATCAAGGATCTCAATGATTTTATTTTTGTTTAAAGCCGCAAGATTCTGTGTCAACCCCAGATTGCAACTAAAGTGAATTAGCTTCTCTTTGGTTAAATTTTTTGATCTTGAATATTCTTTTAATTGCTTTAAATGCTGTAGCTCAGGCTCATGTTTACCAGGGAATAAAACAGTTTCAACCTTATTTGAGTCGATATATGAACGGTAAATTAACAAGGGTCGCATTAACTCAAATTTTAATTGGAATGGCCATAAATTAAATGGTGCTTTGGATTTTGACTTAGAGCGAATATTTAAATAATAGTCCGCCATACATAATGCAAAACCAGGGGCAGCTGTCTCAACTTGCCAAATCGATGCACGGATTTTATCTGCTAATTTTAAATCTAAAAAATCGAATAATACCAAATAATAATATTTAGGACTGAGTATATCCTCAAATTCAACATCGTTTTGAATGCTAATCAACCATTTAGAATCATCATTGCGCTTTATATTGGTTGAGCTACATTTGGAACATTCTGTTTCAATTGAAGCCACAACTGCATTACAAGCATTACATTTTCCTAGTTGATCAATTCTGTAACAAGTTTTTATTTCTGCATATTCATCATTTCCTAAAATCAGATCCTTCCCTCTTGCACCGGACTTACCTCCTACATATCCAGTAACAACACTCACTAAGTGCTGTCCTATATATCCCATTCTTGCTTGAGCAGTTTGATGTGTAATTGATGCCCACATATTCATTTTCTTGCGTAAGTCAAGATACAAATCAACTATTAATTGTTCTGACGCCTCAACCGTTCCCACCTTATACTTTATGTCTTTCATCCTGTCTCTTTCCAAACATTTTTATTCGCTTTACAAAAAACTGACAAAAACAAATTCATGCACTTATTATACTCATAAAGTAAAGACTTTATCTTGAATATTTTTTCCATTAGTGTATTTTAGACAGCTTGCCAAGGATTCTGAATCACTTAAAGGGAATTATTTTTTATGCTTATAAGAAAATTATTTAGAATGTTATCAGTGTTAAGCATTACTCTAAGCTGTGTAACTGTCTATGCTGCAGATATAACTACACTAAATGATATTAATAGCCCAAAATTAATTATTCCTGATTTAAAACCAGGTTTTGGATTCACCATTGCCGCATTATGGTTAAAACCTGGGGCAAGCAATCTTAACTACGTAATTTATAACAAGGGATTACCACTCCAGTCACCCTCCTGGACTGAGCAAGAGCTTCATCCCTCTTATTCCCCCGCCTTTGAATTAGGATTACGCTATGTTTTCCCAAATACCAGCGGTGCAGATGCTACTTTAGATTGGACACATTTATATAGCAATACTTCCTCTTCTGTTGCTGCAGATGGCACGAGCTATTTTCTTGGGCCCGATTATGAGATAGGACCAAGCGGCATCCCAATCCGCAATGCCACTGGCAATGTAAAATTCAGATATGATGTAATCAATCTGAATATCGGGCAATTTATAAGCTTTGGTCAACATGTCGATATGCGTTTTTTTGGTGGATTAAGCACTGGCTTTCTGCGAGAAGAAGTAGTGGCAAACTACACAGGAAATACGGTAGGCACATACGCTGGGCCTTTTAACTTGAACCAGGATGTCACGTCTAATTTTACCGGAGTAGGTCCACGCGCAGGCATTCATGTAGACATTAATACAAATATGGGTCTTGGCTTTATCGGAGAAGCAGCCGCCTCAGCTCTCATTGGATCCATGTCTTCAAAAACAAGCTATATAACATCTGCACAACAGCTGCTTATTTTATATTCTCAAGCCACTAATTATCAAACAATCATAGATCAAAACGTTTACCAAGTCATCCCTGGTTTTGACGCCAAATTAGGTGTCAGTTATAAACATGCTCTTACAAATAATACCTTGTTAACTCTAGCTGCGGGTTATCAAGCAGCTGTTTATATCAATGCAATTAGTCAATATGTACCAGCCTCCTTGGTAGCGGGTCAACCCTTAGAGACCGGTGGCATTTTTGTAGCTACCATGAGTCATACACTCAGTAATTATAGTGTGCAAGGGCCATTTTTGAATATTACGCTGCAATTCTAAGGAAAAATAATGCGCCAATCCTTTTGCATGCTGATCACATTCCAATTATTCTTTTTTGCTTCATCTAGGAGTGAGTTAGAAAATGTGCCAATTTTAGATTCAGGCCCATAGGCATATTCACGTTTAGCATCATCATGATGCACCAATAACATCAAATGTCTTCCTTCACCCGACTGCGTCCATTCCAGCATCTCTCTATCGCCATCCGAATTACCAAATGCAATAATTGGCTTGCGCCCAATAACAAAATTAATGGCTTCTGGTTTACCAGCCTTATCATCGATAATCAACACTGCCGGCAATTTAACTAGAACAGGCTTATTATTTTGATAAGTATATTTGGTTTTCACTGCTGTACCAATAACCTGCTCTGGCACTACATTATATGTATATGTCGCTTGCGAAAATGCACGCACAAACTCTTGCCCCCCACCCGTCACAATATAAACCTTGAAACCATTATCCCGTAGATAATTCATTGCTTCGAGCATAGGTTTATAAATAAGTTGGGTATAAGGACGTTTAAAACGTGGATCAATAGCAGTAGCAAGCCATTTTTGGACAATTTGCTTAAAATTAGACACTGTCATACCTGAATGGGTTATTGCGATCATTCGCTCAATATCTTGCACTGTCAAATTGGATAATGCTGTCTTATCACCGCTTAAAATAGTGCTATAAGGCTTTTGAGTTTTCCATTCAGGATGCAACAAAGCAAGTGCTTTGATTCGATCAAACATAAAAATACCTTGGGTATATAGCGGTTGCTCTACCCATAGTGTGCCATCATTATCAAATGCAGCAATCCTATCTTGTGGCGCAACATAAGCTACACTTGATTTATCTGTTACCTCTGTGACAAACTGAATAATATTTTTTTTAATTGATCCATCATTCCATGAAGGCAATGGATCTTGTAATGAAGCAGCATTGATTGTAGTTGAAAATAAAAGCACAGCAGCATAAGCACCTATTTTTAACAAAAAACTGGCTTTTCTCATAAGAGTTGCTCCCTAAAAAACCTATCTTATGCGTAACACTTACTCTTTCTCACACATTTCTTCTCCTAACTTATCTTTTCCCAGATAAACCCAATAGCCCTGAATTTTTTTATGATCTTTAGTATAAGAATATCGTTCAAGCCCAACAATTTTGGGATTTTTAATATCTTGAAATACGACTGCAATCGTATCGTTATCCCAAAGCCCAGCAGTACCTATTGCTGTATCACCTGTATCATATTTCATGATCAGATTGTAGACTGTATTGTAGTGAACAATTTTTATTTTTCCTGAATAAGCTGTATTTAAGTACGGATCGAAGCCTTTACATTTATAAGTACCCTCAAAGTTAGGTTCTCCAAAACAAACTATGCTCCACAATAATAAAAAGAAGGCAAAAATTTTAGATTGCATAAGTGTTTTTCCTATTAGAGATATTTAATAATAGCATAACTCTATGAGTCATAAGGGACTACTACTACTTTTGTGCCTATATGCGCAAAGTTATTTACCATCCATTCGGCGTCAGGAATACGCATACGCACACAACCATGACTAATATTATTTTCAACTACAATATCGTCAGGTGAGCCATGTAGTGCCTGTCCATTATTGAAAAACATGCAATAAGGCATTAGTCCACCACCATCGGGTTTAGGGTAGATTTTTGAAAAACAACCTTCCCCGCCTATAGATGTAATATGATACGTACCAGCACCAGTACGGCAGTCACTCTCATTAGCATCTGGCGGACATACTGCTCCACCCGCAGTAGCAATACCTGCACGAACTAAACGACCATCTGCATCATAAGCACCCCAAGCATGTACATTTGGATTAACTAGCACCATTTTTTTATTATTTGTATCTATATATTGCGGAAGACGCTCAGCATAATTCGTATTAGGATTAGCAGGATCAGATGAATGCGTAGTAACACAGGATGTCAGTAAGAAAAATAATGAATATGAAAATAGTAAGCTAGATAAGCGAAATTGGTTACGCATGACAATGACTCCTTTATTGTCGATACATCCTTATTATACTCTCCTGCCTACCCTTACGTTTTTACAAGATTCGTATTACAGCCAATCATTATTGATTTATTTGATCTTATTTTTATGTTTGCATAATAGATGTTTAACACCTTCTGAACATATATAAAACACTCGTGCAGATATTATGAAATTCCCGCACAGACAGTGCAGTTATTAATTTATTTTAAGTATTTATCTTAAATATTTTTCTTAACTTCTTAATTGTTCTTTAAATAATTAAGATTATTTATTATAGTTGTAACATGGAGGTTTTATGACATTACAAACCATACCTATCCTCATCGTAGGCGCCGGTCCAACAGGGTTAAATCTTGCTAACTTACTTAGCAGCTATGGCATAGCCTATCGCCTCATTGAACATAAAACTGAAACACTACATACCTCTAATGCATTAGCTATACAACCACGCAGTTTGGAAATGTGGGACAGCATGAGTTTAGCGGAAAATGCGCTTGCACGAGGGAAAAAGATATTAGGTATTTCATTAAATAGTGCAACCAAGCTTATTGGTCAAATTAACTTAGCAACAACAGGGATGGAAACACCATTTCCTTTTATATTGGGCTTACCACAAAGCGAGAGTGAAACTTTATTAACAGAGAATCTCATAAAAAATGGCGGAAAAATTGAACGCGGCTGTGCCTTGCTTGATGTTATGCTAACTGAAAAAATGGTAAGAGCACAGTTGCAGCATGCAAATGGTGAAATAGAGACAGTGATTTGTGACTGGCTTGTCGCAGCAGATGGGAGTCATAGCACGATCAGGAAAAATTTAAATTTAGATTTTATTGGCGCAACCATTCCTGAGAAATTTATCATGATGGATGCAGAAATTTCAGCTGATTTAAATCCAGATTTTTTTCATGCCATATTTTCTCCATTAGGTCCTTTAGTATTTGCTCCTCTACGCCATTTTACTCGGATCATATGCACTGTTACTCATGATACTGGAATTCATGATTTTAAAAATCCAGTTATTTCCGACTTCGAGTATGTCATTAAAAAACGTAGTCACATTCCTGTCAAAATTATAAAATCTCTATGGTTATCACATTTTATTACGCATCATCGCTTGATTGGTAATTATCGCCAAGGCCGTATTTTATTTGCGGGTGATAGCGCTCATATCCATTCGCCAGTGGGTGGGCAAGGCATGAATACCGGAATGCAAGATACATTTAATTTAGCGTGGAAATTGGCACTCATTTGCAAAAATAAAAGTGGAAGCAAACTACTCGATACTTATAACATTGAACGTCGCAACGTAGCTAAAAAAGTATTAGCTGGCACTACAATTATGACGCGGCTAGTTGCTTTAAAAAATCCGTCACTCATCTCTTTACGTAATTATATTTTAAGCTTTATTTTACAGATAAAATTACTAAAAAAAGCATTTGCCACTCGAATAAGCGAAATTGGAATTAAGTATCCTTCTAATAGAAGTATTATTAATAATGGAAAGAGAGCACCGGATGTATTGTTGCTTGATTCAATGAGTCAAGCGATACATCTACGAAAATTATTGCATAGGTTAAAGCATAATATTTTAATTTTCACTGGTAAAAATGTTTCTGATGAACTTATTAAAAAAATCATTGCATTAGATAGCTGGATTAACAAAATGCCAAATGATTTATTTGAGATTATTATTATTAGCGCCACCAGACAGAATTTTAGTAATAAAGTTGTTTATTTTGATGAATTTTTGATAGCACATAAAACGTATTCATTAATGCAAGGTGGGATTTGCCTAATCAGGCCTGATCAGTATATTGGATTATCGCAAACACAAATAAATCACTATAAAATTGAAGAGTATGTGTTGGCTATTTCTCAGTAGTATGCAGTCAAAGCAGAAAAATATATCCGCTAACCAAACATCATATGCTTCATCTTGTCTTTACCAGTAACACGACATATCTCATTAAAAATGATAAAAACCATAAAAACGATTAATAAATTAAGAAATATAGACCAGAATATAGGAGATGAAAGTTCCGCTGCAAGATGCTGAAAAGCAAGTGCTGCATTTAAATGCTTTATAAAAACCAAACGCAAAAACGTATCCATCATTTGCAAGACAAAAACAAAGATAGCATAAATAAAAAACTTCCAAATTATATTATAGATCATTGGCCTATTTGGGAAGGCATTAATAAATGGCAAGCTATTTATAATAATTAGCACCTTCCCCATGATCAGCGCACCTAAGGTTATGCTTGTAAAACTTAAATACCTGACATCGTCAGGTCTTAGCGCCAGCCCTGATGTAAAATAAATAAGATTAAAGGTAATACAGAAATAAATAATTGCTGGAATAATGCTGATAGCCTCACGCTTCATCCATGTAAATATATGTAACATATATAATCCTTAGATTATAATTTTACAACCAAGTCTATCATACCTCATGAGAAATATGTTAAAATAACAGCTGATTAGTTATTCAATCAAAGGATGGAGCCATGAAATATTCGATTACCGTTGCCAACCTGCCATTTTCTGATTTCAAACAAAACTGGGGCAGATTTCTTATCTGGGGTCTGATTCTTATCGCTTTAGGTACCCTAGCCATCAGCGCTACAACGCTTACTACTATCATCTCAGTATTTTTTCTTGGGTTATTGATTCTAATTAGCGGTATTGTCATTATTATCGATACTTTCTCATTTTGGTGGAATAAATGGTATGGGTTCTCCCTACATCTGCTCATGGGAGTTTTATCTTCTGCGGTAGGGATATTGCTTATCACTCATCCTCTTTCAGCATCTATCTCATTAACGCTATTACTAGGTATTTTATTTATTTTAACCGGGATAATTCGTATAGCCTATTCATCTTTTTTACGCTCTCCTAGATGGGGATGGGTATTTATAAGCGGTATGATTTCTTTATTGCTTGGCATTTTGATCATGAGCAATTGGCCAGCATCCAGTCTATATATTATTGGTTTATTTGTAGGGATTGACTTGCTATTTTTTGGTTGGGCTTATGTAATGGCTGCATTAGCAGCACGCAGTCTAACTAAGTAAAATTAATTAGAGGGATCTTATGTTATTACTTTGGGCTATTTTATTTTTAGTCATTGCCATTATCTTGGGATTACTAGCTTTCAGTGGTGTTGCTATCGCAATATCATTCTTTACCAAAATTTTATTCTTTTTATCCTTGATGTGCTTTCTCATTTCTTTGATATTAGTGATTATTGAGAAAATGCAAAAGAAAGAAAATAATAGATAATTTTTGTAACTACTCATTCCTACTCAAAATTTCCTTCTCCCGCAATAAAGATTATCGTTTTCGGCATTATTTATAGGCAGGAGAGGAGAGCTCTAAGCAGGAGTGAGTAGTTACGTGATTTTTTTACGTGCATGATCTTATTTCACATCTATTGGATTACTTCAACAAACTGACCTACGTCATCTGATTTTCCTAATGAGAGGATAAATGTATCTGCTAATAGAGGCGGCACTGGGATATTCTGCTTTACTTTTTCTTCATAATCCTCTGCTTTAGTATTAATCAATGTGATATGCGGATCATATTGTTCAAATGAGCGATTAATAGGATCTCTTATTATATTGGCCACTGCATAATGCATCTTGAATAAAACATCACAATAATCAGGTATTAATGATACCCAATAATAGCTTTTGGCAGTGATAAAGCTATATCGGCTAAACGATAAGAAAATTAATCTTGAGTCTAATGCATCATTTACTTGCCTCCAAATACGAGCAAGATCCATCTCTTCCACAAAGAATTGACACAAGGTAAGATGAGGAAATGATTTTTTGCCAAGTAAATAGCTATCCGCAAGGAAAGCAAAATTTCTCGCAAACTCAATAAATTGATGAACCTGATTGATGGGCCTCAATGCGATATTGTACCTTTTTTTCATTTAGCTAGCTTCCTCGGCGATTTTTTCATTGCCCGTATACTGAAAAACAACATCCATAAAAGCAGCAGCATAACGTAGTAGCTTACTCTGTCCTACCCCAGAAATCATAGCAAATTCATTTAAGGTCCGCGGCTTTTTATCGTGTATTTCTTGTAGAGTACTATCATGAAAAATAATATAAGGTGGCACACCTTGCTCACGCGCTAATTCAAGTCGTTTATTTTTTAACGCATGCCAAAAAGAATCATTAGGTATTGGGAGAAGATTATTTTCACGCTTAATAGTCGATTTTTGTTTTTTCTTCGTCACTTCAGGGTCTTTACGCAACGCAATAGTATGTTCACCGCGTAATAAAGGAAAACTTTTTTCAGTGAGCTTTAAACTACCATAACCGCTCATATCCACCGTTAATAAATTGGCAGCAACTAATTGGCGATAAATACTTTGCCATTGTGTTTGACTAAAGGATTGGCCAATGCCAAAAGTAGAAACTTTATCATGCTGGAAACGTTCTATTTGCGCCGTCATTTTCCCTAATAAAACATCAATCAAATGCTTGACACCAAAACGTTGCCCTGTACGGTAAACACAAGATAAAGCCATTTGCGCAGCTATCTTTCCATCCCAGGTAGAGATAGGCTCAAGGCAATTATCACAATTATCACAAGGTGCACTATACTTTTCACCAAAATAATTTAGCATGACTTGCCGACGACAGAACGTGGTTTCACAATAACCTAACAGAGCATCCAGCTTACGACGTTCCAAACGTTTATGCTGCTCATCTGCTTCTGAGCTATCCAACATGTGCCGCAAGGTGATAACATCACCTATACCATAAGCAAGCCATGCATCTGCCGCAAGGCCATCGCGCCCTGCCCGCCCCGTTTCCTGATAGTAACCTTCCATGCTTTTAGGTAAGTCCAGATGCGCAACAAAGCGCACATTAGGTTTATCTATTCCCATACCAAAAGCGACTGTTGCCACCATAACAACACCCTCTTCTCTTATAAAACGCAACTGGTTTTTTTGGCGTACTGTATTACTCAAACCTGCATGATAAGGCAGCGCATCCCAGCCCTTTTCACATAACCATTGCGCTGTTTCTTCTACTCGTTTGCGGGAGAGACAATATACTATACCTGCGTCTTCGCGGTGCTCTGTATCTAAAAAGCGGTGGAGTTGCTCACGAGTATTTTGTTTTTGCACGATGCGATAACGAATATTAGGGCGATCAAAACTGGCAATAAATTGTCGCGCATTACTCAATCCCAAACGTTCGATAATTTCACGTCGCGTGGGATCGTCTGCAGTTGCTGTCAAAGCAATGCGTGGCACATGCGGAAAACGCTCGTGCAGAATGCAAAGTTGCACGTATTCAGGACGAAAATCATGCCCCCATTGCGAAACACAATGCGCTTCATCAATAGCAAATAATGCAATCTGGGTTTGTTCCAGTAATTGCAGAAAACGCGGCGTCATTAATCGTTCAGGTGCAACATACAATAAATCAAGCTTGCCATCTATCAAATCTTGTTCAATCCGCCAAGCAGTTTCAGTATCCAGGCTCGAATTCAAAAATGCAGCTTTAACACCTAATTGCAACAAAGCGTCTACCTGATCTTGCATCAAGGCAATGAGCGGAGAAACAATGATACCCGTACCCAATCTGGCAATCGCTGGAATTTGAAAACAGAGAGATTTGCCGCCGCCTGTAGGCATCAAGACGAGCGCGTCCTTGCCCTCTATCAGGTGATTAATAATAGCAGCTTGCTCTCCGCGAAATTCAGCATAGCCAAATACGCTGGATAATATCTGTTGAGCTGGTATCATAATTAAGAAATCCTTGTAACTTGCTTAGTAAATAGCCTCTCTCCTTGAAGGAGAGGCCGACGCCGCAAGCGGCGGGTGAGGGATGCTTTTAGCGGCCTAAAAATATGCAAAAATTATCACGTGAATTTTATAATCGAGATACTATCATAGTTGCCCAGGAACTACTTGGGAAGTATCTTATCCATAAAACTGACCATTTGGAACAGATAGGAAAGATTGTTGAAGTAGAAGCTTACCTCGGACCACATGATCTTGCTGCTCATTCTGCCAAAGGCTTAACCAATCGAACTAAAGTCATGTTTGGGCCTCCTGGTTATGCGTATGTTTATATGATTTATGGTATGTATTATTGTATGAATGTCGTAACAGAACGAGAAGGTCATGCAGCTGCTGTATTATTGCGCGCAGTTGAACCTATCAAGAACATTACGGCGCGAACACAAGGCCCTGGGTTATTGTGCAAGGCCATGCAGATTAATAAGCAACTGAATTCACATGATCTAACATCTGATAATTTTTATATTGCAACATTTCCAAAAGTGGATTCATTCGTCACTATTAAAAAACCCAGAGTAGGTGTAGATTATGCGGGCAGCTGGGCTAAAAAATTATTACGGTTTTATATCAAAGGAAACCCGTTTATTTCAAGATCATAAGTTATACCAGGGCCATCGCGCTTAAAGTAGCCTAAAATGATATTTTTCCTAATCAGGTATTGCTTAAGAACATACCAATTCATCCTAAGTTGAGCGCAATTGCCCTATAAGTTATATCCGCTACAATACCTAAAACCCAAACGCTACGGATATATTACTAGCACCTACTTATGTTCAAGTTCAGTTAACATTTTCTTTGCATCTTCCGCTTTTGGATTCAAACTTAACACTTTTTTAAAAGCAGCAATCGCTTCTGGATACTTTTTCAAATTAACATAATCAATGCCCAAGTTGTAGTAAGCATCTTCTGACTTAGGATTTAATGCAATCGCATTTTGATAGAACTGAATTGCTGTCGCATAATCATTTTGTTTGTCTGCTAAAATACCAAGATTATAAACTGGAATAGCAGATTTTGGATTAAGCTGTGCTGCCGTTTCATAAGCTTGTTTTGCTTCTGCCAGCTTTCCTTGACTAGCCAGAGCGCTGCCATAATTAATATAAGCTAGGCTATAATTTTTATCAATGTTAATCGCTTTCTGTGCCCAAAGCATTTCATCATCATATTGGCCTAGTCTTCCATATAATCCTGCAATACTATTTATTGAACAGACATTCGCAGGCTGGGTCTCCAGAATTTTCTTGTTAATATCAATAGCACCCGCTAAGTCACCGCGGCTTTCAGCATCTAAAGCCTGAGCAGACATGGTCTGAATATTAGGGCCCAAGAGTGGGTTGACAGCACTTTGCGCTAAGCAAGAAGGTTGCAAAAACCATGTCATCATAAAAGTACTTATAAAGAAAAGCCTTGTCTGTGTGATCATGCTATTCATCCTGAATAAAGGTTAAGTTGCAAAAGTAAATCCATCTAGTGTGTAATTGTAACTGCTTATACTTTTTCGTACCATCGGAAACATAGCTAAAGAATAACATGGAAAGAAGTAATTATTAATTTGATCCATATCAAAATAATTGCTATTATTTTAAACTTTTCTTAATTAAGAGATGATAAGTATATGAGAAAATTAACAGGCTTGCTTGCTGTCGCACTCTGCATCAGTTCCACTAGCTATGCATTTTGCCCATTTGAAGATCATTTTACACTTACTGACAATACTTTAAAATTTATACCCTTCAGCAGCAAATCTGCAATAAATATTGGAGTAAATACAGATATCCAAGGCAATATCAATAACAATATGGTTGTCATTCAACAAAATAGCTGCTTGAACTGGGGAAATGGACTCTTACAAATCAGAATAGGGAAAGACGATACAAATTTTTGTGATATTGATATCTGGGATGGCGCAGGAATGACCGAAGCAACTCTATCAAGAGTAAATTGCAGTGGCAAGCTCAAAGATAACTCAACCCAAATAGGATTAACACATACTTTATCAACTTTCGATTATCAAATTACTATCAATTAACCTTATTAAAAAATCCATCCCATGGCTACCATAAAATCTCACATCTTTTATTTATTGGGTTATTTTTTTCTTGGCATGGCATTAACCTCATGCGCACAGGATAACTCTAGTTTCTATCCATCTTATAAAAATTATATCGTTCAGCCTTACGCATTAAATTCCCCACATAATCTTGTACTTTTAAATACTTATAGTTATCAGCAAACAACCAATTATACCTGTGGCCCTGCTGTCGTGATGTCTCTGATGCACTACTATGGGAAGTTAAGTACTGCCGAAATGAATTCAACCACCGAATTACGCATTGCAAAAGAAATGGGAACAACTCAATGGGGCACAATGCAAGATAAAATGGTAGGTTGGTTGGAAAACCATGGCTTTAGTGTGCAATATGGACAAAGAATAAGTCTGGATATGCTACTCAACAACCTGAAGCATAGAGTTCCAGTCATCATGGTTTGGAATGACTGGAGTGGACACTCTATGTTAGCAATTGGATATTATAAAGATGATGCAACAGATAATAGCGATAAGGATGTGATCTTTTTTGCAGATCCTAGTACCTCTAGCTATATTGTGAACAATCAAAAATCAATTTATGGTATTAATACTGTAACACCTAAGCAACTCAACTTGATGTGGTTGAATGCACAGTACTTTTTTAACCCCACACATACAGCAGTGGGGATGTATATCATAGCAGTGCCAAAGTAATTCACCCCTGCTTAGAACTTCCCTCTCCTGCTTATAAAATAATGCTAAGAGCGATAATCTTTACTGCGGGAAAGGGAAGTTCTAAGCAGGAGTGATTAGTTACAAAGTAATAGACATAGCAGCAATCTCCTTATTCGTAGCATCTGGATTCCAGGTAAGCACCAATAAAACATCTAAAACTCAAACGCCGTCAATCTAAGTTAGAAATCATGAGATTTATGATAAATAAGTTTGTATAATGGAATACTTTTTGTATACCCATGATCGCCCATGTTCAGAGGTAATTATCCATGTCTACCCCAAGAACAAAAAATACTAGCAAATTTTTCCTTGCAGCAGCGCCATTGTTTCTCGTGCTTTTTATCGATAGCATGGGACTGGGCCTCGTTTTTCCCATTTTAAACTCGCTTGTCATTGATCCACACTCCCATTTCATTGCAAACAGTCTCAGCACCAATGCGCGTAATCTTCTTTACGGCTTAACTATTAGCATTTATATGTTTTGTTGGTTTTTTGGAGCAGCATTTTTGGGAGATCTCTCAGATCAAATAGGTAGAAAAAAATCACTGATGATTTGTTTACTGGGTGCTTGTGGCGGTTATCTAGCTTCAGCATTGGCTGTTGTGATAAATAGTTATATCTTATTATTGGTCGGACGCATCATTGCTGGATTTACTGCAGGTAGTCAATCTATTGCACAAGCTGCCATTATTGATATTAGCGAACCTGCACACAAGGCACGAAATTTAGGTTTAATTTTGTTTTTCTGCGCATTAGGATTTGTTGTGGGCCCTATGATTGGTGGAGTACTTTCAGCTTCCACCTTAGTGCCTTGGTTTAATTATGCCATGCCTTTTTATTTCGCTGCGCTGATCTCATTATTAAATGCTGCTTTACTCTGGTTTATATTCCAGGAAACCTTTTTACGCACTAAAAAACTCCACCTTCAACTGCATTATGCATTGAAAATTTTTATTGCCGCCTTTAAGCAGGAGAACATTCGCGAACTTTCCATTATCTTTTTTGTGATGATATTTGGGTGGAGTGGCCTTTATTCATTCATCTCCATGTATTTATTACGCGTATACCATTTTGACTCTTTACAGAATGGCTTTTATATGGGTTTACTGGGAGTTGGTTTTGGTATTGGCACAGGATTTTTAGTCGACCCTTTAACAAAACGCTTTTCACTTAAGCAATGTATGATAGGAAATTGCTTGCTTGTTGCCTTAGGTACAGCTTTGACCATCACAGCGCCCGCTGAAATTTATGTATGGATTTATGATGTATTTATCGGTGCAACAATGGCTATTGCTTATTCAACCATGCTGACTTTATTTTCAAACCAGGTGGATGCTCGATCGCAAGGCTGGGTCATGGGCATTACTGGCTCAGTGATGGCTTTTGCGTTCGGCTTGAGCGGGCTGCTGACGGGCTTATTAGCTAATTTAAGCCCTGAAACACCTCTTATAATATCTACTCTTAGCCTGATATTATCTGCAGCTTTAATGAAAGGTTTATTTCATAATAAGGCTTTATCAGCCATTAAGAATTAATACACTAGGAGAAATAGGATGACATACAAGGAAAGCTCTTATGTGTCAAAGCCCGTTGACGTCAATGGCAATGTTGCTTATACCAAGGAAGAAGATGCTATTTGGCAAGCCCTGATTACCCGTCAGCAAAAGATTATCCAAGGTCGCGCCTGTGATGAATATGTTTATGGCCTGAAATTATTAAATTTACCGCAGGATAGAGTTCCTCAATGCCATGAAGTTTCTAAAGCTTTACATGAAGCAACTGGTTGGTCTTTAGAACCGGTACCTGCTCTCATTCCTTTCGACCAATTCTTTAATCTATTGGCAAACCGACGTTTTCCTGCGGCCACCTTTATCCGCACCAGGGCAGACTTCGATTACATAAAAGAACCTGATCTCTTCCATGAAATATTCGGACATTGCCCCATGTTAACCAACCCGGCTTATGCTAAATATGTAGAGAATTATGGCAACCTTGGTTTGGCAGCAACACCTGAGGAGCGCATCAAGCTTGCTAGGTTATTTTGGTTTACTGCAGAATTTGGTTTGATCCAAACACTGGAAGGGATACGTGCTTATGGCGGTGGTATACTTTCCTCTATTGAAGAGACAGTGTATTGTATCGAAAGTCAAATCCCTGAACGCAAGCCATTTGACTTATTAGATGCTTTGCTCACACCCTATCGCATTGATATTAAACAGCCTATCTATTTTGTTATTAACGATTTTAATCAGTTATATCAGTTGATTGAAATGGATTTAATGGCGGCAGTTCGCCAAACAAAAAATCTACACGATCATATTCCTCTTCATGCCTGTTAGGCTTACTCTTTTCATAAAAAAGTTAGTCGATCTGCGTTATCCCTTTTTTTCTATAAAAGAAAGCGTTGATTGAAACGCATCGGGTTCAACAGCAAATTCACCTTGGAATGGTCTATCTAATGTCAATAGCAAAAAAACCATGGATGAAGCAATAATGATAGCTGCACCAAGTGCAGTGAAATGCAGTGAGTTGCCCGCTTTAAAAAAATAATTAATTCCAATAAGCAGAAGAGTTCCTATTAAAATAACCACCCAAACTTCTATACTTAATGAAGAGTTACTCTGATTAATACGTTGTTGACGGGCATCATACAGCAATTTAACTTCATCTAACATGTCATGCGTTAATAATGAATCTGAATGAGCTGACTTACTATAATTAATAATCTGATTTGTTATTTTCTCTATTATATAATCACCGTCATGATTAACTATCTCTCCATTTTTCATTAATGGCCACTCTTTATTTTGTACATTTTCAATATAGTCTTTAAGCTTAGCCTGGATACTTGCTTGTATAGGTAATGCTAATTCTTTACTATCGATATAGATATTAGCTACGGCATTTGCCTCTCGTTGCACTGCATCACTTGCAAAATTAATATTATTAATTAAGTATAAAGACATCAAACTAGCCAAGACCCCATAAATTATACCTATTAAAGAACTAATATTGCTTATAACAGGATTATCTCTATAACGTAACCTAAGCGGGAGAAAATATTTAATGACCAATATTGCCACTATAGAAATCGTGACAAAAAAGCAAACCAATAAAACAAATAGTCTGAAATCAGATAAGCGATATAAAAAATCAAGCATGATGAGTCCTTTTATTAGCCCCCAAACCCACCTGAGGCGGGTTCTTCATCGTAAGGATAGGCTCCAACAAGTGCCGGACCATCATCAAACTCTTCTTGACCGTGATACACGTGTTGTTGTGCAACGCGTATAGGTGGTTCAGGAGCTAATTTTTCCGTACTCCAATCTTCTTCATGTGGCATAGCATGAGCAATTTCGCGTGGTTTCTCTACGATTTTTCTTGCTGGCTGATGATTAATATTATGTGCTACAGGGTAAATGGCTACTCTACTCGGAGCATATCTAGCAGGCTTGTTGTGAGTTGCATGCAAAGTAACAGATAATTCTTTATTGAGTTGTTCTCTATGTTTAGTGTGCGCAAAAGAAGCGGATGGCTTCACTATGTATTTTATCCTAGATACATTATGATTCTTTATAGATTGTGTATGAAGCAATGGCCGTGAAGATAACTTAGCAAGTTTCATATTTTTATGTTGTACAGCAGAAGTTATTTTCACTTTATTTGGCTGTTCCCTATACTGAGTTGTTTTAGTTTGTTCTAAAGAGGCTAATGGTTTCATTATGAGCTTCACCTTAGTCACATTATGATTCTTTCTAGATTGCGGAGAAGGTAATGATTGTGGAGATAACTTAGTTACTTTTATGGTCTTATGTTGCATGACAGAAACTGCTTTTACTTTGTGATGCGTCACTGGCATAACAGAAGATAATGGAGATAACGTTGCAACTCTAATAACTTTATGCTGTGGCATAGGCAAGCTAGCTGGTACTATTTTCCCAGATGAGACAGTAATGATCTTACGTTGTGACACAGGCAAAGCCGCAGATAGTGATTTTGTAATTTGATCATGGGATTGATCAGACGCAACAGATGAGTCAGCAGTTAAGATTTTTTTGAGTGGTTTTACCACCTCAGTCGTTTTGCTACCAGCAAGCGGAAATGATAAAGGTACAATTTTTTCTGGTACCTTAGCTACTTCAATTACTGTGTTTTTAATTATTACCGCAGAAACAGGTGGTACTTTAACAGCCGTTTTTTCAGACTGAGAAATTCCAGCCTCTTTAACAGATGAGATAAAAGGCCCTATCTTAGGTGTTACTTGCACAATATTAACAGGTTTATTTTTTACTAGCTTAGCCGCATCTACCTCGCTTTTTTGTGCAACTTGCACTGTAGAATCAGGGGCAGGTAATGCACGTGGTGGCGGCAACAACGTAGGTGAGAATATTTTTGCTAAAGGTTTTAGCATACTTGGGATTTTATTTTTGGTTTCAGCTACAGCAGCTAAAGGCTTACTTGATGATTGAGTCATTTCTTTAGCTGCGTTTTTTTCAACAACAGCGAAGGCCGTGGTTAAGGTATCATATGAGCTATTTTTAGCTGCTGAAGCATAGGTAGTTGCTAATACGACAGGCGGTGAAAATAGAGTCGATCCGCTTTTTAGTATGGACTCTGCACTTGCATTCGCCGGCATAGATAATGGCTGCAACAATGGGTTCATCTTATTTTGCGCAGTCAAATTAACAGCACTTGGCGCTGGTTTTTTTATTGCAGCTAATAATATAAATGTTTTATTTGCGGAAGATTGAGCCAGTTGCGTCACTGTATTTTTCACCACAGAGAATGACTGCGTAAATGATGCTATGAAACCAGTGACATAAAAATGAGCAAAATCAATTGCCTTTGATGAGACAAAAGATGTGGCATGAGCAAGTACTTTGGACACACTCACAGATAATACTGCAAGTTCATTTATGTTCGCATGCGCATGCGCAACTACAACAGATATAGAATTGGTAACCGATTGAGATATGCTAACAAATAGTACTGACAATTTATTTATATTTGTATGCACATGCGCACCTGCAGAACATGCGACATTGGCAACCGATTTGGACATATTGACAGATAATATTGCAAATTCATTTATATGCGTATTGACACGCGCAACAGCAGCGAAAGTGGCATAGTCAAACGATTGGGATACGTTAAAAAATAATGCTGCAAGTACATTTATATCATGCGCAACAGCAACAGATGCGGCATGAGCAAGTGATTTCGATACATTGACAGATAATACTGCAAATTTATTTATATTTGCATAAACATGCGCAACTGCAGCAGATACAGCATGGGTAAAAAACTGGGAGACACTGGCAGATGATATTGAAAATTCAGCTATAGTCGCATACACATGCGCAATTGCAGTAGATATAGCATGGGCAAACGATTGAGGCATGTTGACAGATAATATTACAACTTCATTTATATGCGTATCGACATATGCAACAGCAGTAAAAGTAGCATGATCAAACGACTGGGAAACGTTAATATATAAAGCTGAAAATTCACTTATATCACGCAAAACTGCAGTAGAAGTAGCATGCGCAAGTGATTTTAATATATTAGCACAGGATGTTAAAAATTCATCTATCTGTGTATATACAAATGTAGCAGAAGAAGATATTGAGTTAATATGTGACTCAGTACTTTCTATATAAGATGTTGTGAGTTTAGTCGTATAAGTATGAAAGCGCGCACCTACATTTAAAAAAATAACAGGTATTGCATTAGCCAGTGCTTTTGTACCCTCAGCAAAATGTGTTAATAAAGAAATACCCGGTTGATAAGTCAACACACCAACACGGCTTTTAAAAATAAGTAAGTTTTCTGATAATGTAGTAACAGATGGAGCTGAACTCTTGCTGGCTGTGTTTTGCGCTATAGACAGCACAGCAGATGGTATTTTAGCAGAATATGAAACTGCAGTTTTCTCACCAGATTTTACTGGTGTAACGATCGAGGTTGATGCAAGTAATTTTACAAATTCAGGAACATTATTTGACACCACCGACAGTTTTAATAGAAGGTTTTTGGCTGAGGGTAGTGCCTGCGCAGTCTCCTCTGTACTTTGTATCATTTGCGAAGTGACAGGCAAGAAACTAACGAAATTTGTTATTTTTTCTGAGACTATTTTTTGTGTTAAATTTAATGCTATACGTAGCGTCTCACCCAACTGCTTAGCATAATCCGCATCTTTATTTTGTATTGTATCTACCGAAGTATATAACTCTTTTGCTTTTGCATAACCACAATTATCATTTTTGTACAATGACAATTGAACAGGAGTCATCCCAACTTCTGTCTCCGCATTTACAGTAGAAATATCTGGCAATATTTCTCCTACTGTTATATTGGTAGGATTGTTATTTTGCGCGATAACAAAGACAGAGCGCAAGGCTTTAGCTAAGGTTTGTGTATTTCCAATCCCCCAAAAATTAATTAATACTAAATCTCGATTATCATTAACCATATGCTGGTAAATTGCTAGAATATAAATTTGAGCACTACGCAATTTGACTAAAGCCTTTTGCAGCTCGGATTCGTGTAATACTATAGTACCATTCACCACCGCTTCATTATCTGAACCAGCAAAAGCAGCCCACGTATTTAAAGCGATTACTTTGCTCGCTTCTGTATCCGTTGGCTTTATTCCATCACTAAACTCTATCTTATAAACATCATCTTTAAACTGTCCTTTCTGCCCTAAAATAACGTCTATTTTATGCGCGGACAGCGTAGTTCTAAGAAAATCAAAGTTACCTAAAGGAAAATCTCCACCACCATTACTTGTCGCCTTGATTTTTTTTAAAACTTGTCCAATGGCACTAGCAAGCTGGAGCTCATCACCTTCTCCTGTAATGTGCATAAATATAACCCGGGGAGAATCCCAAAGATAAGGACTATGCAACCCTGTCACTTGTAGCCCATTCGTAAGAGCAACGCTCATCACTGGGTTGATTTGATCCTGAAGCAAGATTAAATCCCCATTGACTAATGTTTGATTGTTTGTTTTTTTAAAAGTAATCCAGGATGAAAGCCCCATATCTGGAGTCATCTGCATACCGCTCATAAGAATTTTTAAATCGTCACGAGGGACAGTGATCTTATAAATTTTTTGATCTTGGTCAAGCTGGCCTGTTTGCCCAGTCAGTTTTTGGATTTTTGCAATATTAAAGCCCAAACCAGCATTCGACGTTTCAAGCGCATAACAACTCATTGAAGAGAAAATAAGAGACACAATAAAAACAAAAAACTGTGACCTTGCCATAATTCATCCCTATAACTGTGGCACGCATCAACCCTGCAAAGGCTACATCAGTGAACATTGTAGCGCGTTCCAGGGTTTAAATGCTACCTTTAAATAGGGATAACTATTTAAACAATTAGACTTGCTTACTCGGAATTTTCCAACCTGTGCTAAATTTACAAAACATAAAAACATATTGGTCTTTTCTATGTTTCGCATAATTAGTAATTTGCAAGTCTCTGCAAGTCGTTCCATGTTTTTTTATTGAATTAAGAGGCTCTAATAAACCGCTATTGCCCGTTTTGGGGTTTTGCCATTTTGCGATATTACCATTTGGCATTTTACTGAGTGCATAGTCTGCAGTGGTTTCAAGCATTTTCCAATCCTGAGCATCAAAGTATTGGGCTGGAGTATCGTATAAAAAAGCAAAGTTGGCGCCTAAGGTAGGAAGGGAAAAAATAACAAGAACAAATGTAAGAACGTATGTAATAATTTTACTCATGAGTGATTTCCTTTTCAGTTGTTGTCCTTTAGGATAGCGCTGTTCCCCGGCAAGCTTTAAACCGGGGGACAGTATAATAATATAGAAGAGTCTTATGACATGGGCCGCAACGTGACAACTACACGTCTATTGATCGCACGTCCACCAGCCGTCTTATTTGACGCAATTGGGTCACGTTTCCCTCTGCCCTCGGTGATTATACGATTTGCTGACACACCCTGAGACACGAGATAGTCCCCTACACTCTTCGCGCGATTTTCTGATAGAACTTGGTTATAAGCATCCCCGCCTACATTATCGGTATAGCCTGTAATGACAATGTTAGTCTTGTCGTATTTCTTAACTACCATAGCAACAGAATTTAATACCGGGTAGAAATTTGAACGCACACTGGCCTGTCCTGTATCAAATGTCACGTCTGAAGCCATCATTAATTGAATAGAGTTACCCTGGCGATGAACCTGAACACCTGTACCCTCTAAAGTACTCCGCAGTTCTGCATTTTCTCTATCCATTGAATTCCCTATCAAACCTCCCCCTAACCCACCTATTGCACCCCCTATCAATGCACCACGGCCTCCCCCAGCAAGCGCACCTATAGCAGCACCACCTATCGCACCTATAGCGGTACCTTTTGTGGCATCACTCGTTTGTGTTTCGCCCGTATAAGGATTTGTTGAACTACAACCGCTCAACAAAGTTAAGCTGATCGCAAGTGAAGCAAAAAACAATTTATTTTGACGCTCTATTTTCATAAACTATCCCCTGAAATTTAGTCCCGTTATAAAGTCTACCATAAATTTTTCAATTAAAATCATTACTCAGTCAAAGTCACTTGATATTCAAGTATGTCTCCTGGCTGGCAAGACAAATAATGACATATTGCATCTAAGGTAGCTAAGCGAATTGCTTTAGCCTTGCCCGTCTTCAGGATTGACAAGTTTTGTTCAGTAATACCAATCGCCTCTGCAAGTTCTTTTGAACGGACTTTGCGTTTAGCAAGCATCACATCTAAATTGACTATAATCGCCATAAGATTACCTATATCGTTAACTGTTGCTCTTCACGTAATTTGCAACCTTCTGCCATCACCCATGAAATAAGAATGGTGAACAAAGCTATCAGTAAAATACCGAAATTTGTTTGATTAAATGTAATTGAAGCCATGCGATGACCAGGGGGATTCTGCAATGTTAGCACTAATCCCATCAAAAACTCATAGACGGGATTAGCCAATAATTCACCCAGCAACAAGGTATAAGCTATTTTACGAATATAGCGGACATTGCTCAGAGAAAAAATTTCACCCTTTTCATATAAGCGAAATAATCTAATTAGAAAATATAAGACGAGTAATTCAATATATAAAGGAATAATACTGACTAGAACTCCCAGTAATTTCTCTTTTGCACTCAATACATGCAAAATTTTATCAGAATAGCTAACAGGAATGACATTCATTCCAACTGAGCCATTCAACAGGGTAAATGAGGCTGGCGCACTAATCCAACCCAAAATCAATACGATAGGTGACATGATAAAAGCGATCTGAAAAATCACTCTAAAAAATAAACTGACGCGCCTAATTTTGTTTATCTGGTTATTCATCTGGTTCCTCCTAGACAAAATAATAGTAGCAGGTGCTCTTCGCGCCTGCTACTGATCTTATTTACCTATTGTGTCCCCCGCTGACACTACAAGCGAGCTTATGTTCTGAAACAGTAATGGTAATTTTGCCTGTCGTATTTGTTTTGTCAGTTACCATAGAACACTCCTCTGCTTTGGTAAAAGTAGCTCCTGTTTCATGGCCATTAACTGCAGTAAGCACCACACCTGCTAATGTATAAGACTCAAGTTCAACCGGCAATTTTGCATTCATATCAAGATGCATTGAATGTTTCTCACTTAAAATAGGTTGACCGTCTTGGTTTTTATGCGCAACTTGGTAAGTAATATCGACCGGCTTATTCGTAGTGATTTCTACTTCGTTAGCATAAGTAATCCCTGTAACGCTGATAAACATGAGACTAACTAATAAAACAGTATCTTGTTTTTTAAGTTTCATTGAATTTACCTCTAATAATGTTAGTGAAAATTTCAAACAGCCATTGATGACGAAGAATAATATATAATATTAATTACTGTATTTCAATAATTATTTAATAATAAATAAGTATTAATGTGGGAATACCCTCTTTTGCCAAACCAAAGGAGCTTTTGAAAGAACTCTACTCAAATATAATCCCAATCATCATGAATTTCGGCTTATCAAGATATTGACTCACATGGCTCACCGGCCCTATGGCATTCGCCGCCGCTAACGCTGCATTATCAAGTACCTCTGCTCTACTCGTTCGTAATAATTGCACATCAGTAATATGCCCATCAGGATAAAGTAAAAAGCCAATAACAGAAGTCCCTTTCACATTCAAATCAATAGCCGATTTTGGATACACTAAATGTTTAGTCAACGCCTTACCTAACAATGTCAAAAGCGGCCTGTCAATTTTTTTATCCCCGATTAAATGCACAGGTTCCGTTTCAGGTGAGCGGCTAATATCAATAGGATGGCTGATATTGAATGAGGGGTGAACATGAGTGATGACGGGTTTTTCAATCCCTATTTTTGACACAGGCACAGCTTTCTGTGGCTCAGAAGGAGGCGATTTCTCTTGTGATTTGTCTGGAGGTGTATATGGTTGCTGCATAGCAGGAGCAGCTTCATCGTGGGAAACATACGATGGAATAAATAAAGAAGGTTTATCTTCTTCCGCTTTAAGCAACGTGGGCGACGAAATCCATACAAACGAAACACCAGAAAACAAGAGACAATGACAAAACAGAGCTAACCAGAAGCAATTTCTTTGGATGACTCTTGCTACCTTGTTTAGCATTCTCTACCTACTACCCAAAGACTCAATTTATTGACTTCGCACGGAGAATGAATCCGCATGCTCGATCAGGAAGAAATCGTTCTCCGCCTTGATATCGGTTCTTTACACCCACGGCAACCTGCGGGTAATAAATTTGTAATCTCTCTAGCATATGATAAGCTTGGCGCCTCATCAACCAGGAAGGCCATCTTATGTTAAATATAACCATTGCAGGGTTAATAACTTTGATCGTTTATGTGTTTCAGCTGACAAAATGAATACTCAGAACAACACACCTTACGCAAACCTAGACCCTGATTTAATTCTCAATTCCATTGAAAGTGTTGGCTTTCTCTGTAGTGGCAGTTTGCTTGCACTAAACAGTTATGAGAATCGCGTCTATCAAGTAGGAATTGAAGATGCGCCACCCCTCATTGCAAAATTTTATAGGCCAAAACGCTGGAGCAATGAAGCCATTTCAGAAGAGCATCAATTTGCACTAGAGCTAGTCAACCATGAAATTCCAGTGGTAGCACCCTGGATGTCAAGCACACAACAAACACTGCATGCATACCAAGGTTACCGTTTTGCGCTCTTTCAGCGCTGGGGAGGACGTGCGCTAGAACTGGATAGCCTGGAACAATTAGAATGGATGGGGCGTTTCATTGGGCGCTTGCATGCTGTGGGTGCTTGCAATCCTTTTCAACACCGGTCAAGGATGGATGTGCAATCCTATGGTTATAAACCTTATCGTTTTTTAGTAGAACATCATTTTATTCCAGCTTTTCTGCAAGAACGTTATTGCCACACTGTTGAATCCGTATTGAAAAAGATCGAAACACAGTTTCAACATGCAGGCACATTAGATTATATTCGGTTACATGGTGATATTCATGTGGGCAATGTGTTATGGAGTGATCTTGGACCGCATATTGTTGACTTAGATGATTGCATGATGGGACCTGCTATTCAAGATATCTGGATGTTGCTGTCAGGTGATGAAATGCAAGTACAGTTGCAACTTGAATATATTTTAAGTGGGTATCGTGAGTTTCATGATTTTAATTCACGCGAGTTACAATTGGTTGAAGCATTACGTACGTTACGGATGTTGCATTATTCGGCTTGGTTAGCTAAGCGTTGGGAAGACCCTGCATTTCCTCTCAGTTTTCCCTGGTTTAATACGCCGCAGTATTGGCAGACACAGTTGCAAAATTTGCAAGATCAAAGTAATTTGCTTGAGCTAACTAGTCATTGGTAATTATACTTGTAGGACCTGTTGAGTAATTTACTAACCACTTGCACTAGCGCCACCACGTGACATCTTCCTACCTTGTGATTGCAAAACTGCTTGCTGATCAGGCACGTGAGTTAATTTACTGATATGCCTTTCAGGTAAAGCTTTCTGTAACTCATTTAGCACCGCAAGTATGTCAGCTTTGTAAGGAGGCTCTTTTTTACCAAAAAAGGTCTTGGTGGGTTGATTCAGCAGTTCAGCTGCTTTACTCAATTCTAATAATGCTTGTGTAATAGCACCTTTTTGTATTGAACTTTTCGCCTGTACACAGAGATGCCTTATCTCATCTGCTTTTTTATCTAAAGCACTGCGCCCAAGAATTCCTATTTTTTTACTTGCATTAAATCCCGTCGTATTGAGCACTCCCTCTATCTTATCAGCACATCCCTTAATAGCACGCATCACAGCTTTATCTTGAGCAGCAGCTTCAGCTGCTCTTCCAGCAGGAGTAGCTCTTTTTTCAGCTTCCTCTTTTGCCTTTGCTTCTTCAGCTACTGCTTTTATTTGTGCTTTTTTTTCTTCCTCCTCTTTTGCAGTCAGCTTCCTCACTTCTACCAGCATCGCGAAATCTTCAGTAGATTCTTTTACTCGTTCACTGACTCTAGACAATAATGTATTAAGTACATCTCCTCCTTCTATTGCAGATATTCGTGTATGGTGCAGTGGACTAAAAAAATTATCTTCGCGTTGGATCCTTTCAAAATCCCAATCTCTTCTAATATTAATCTCATTCAAATTGGCTTCTCCCTTATCCAATTTATCAGCCAAATCACTTCCCCTCACTATCCAATAAAGAGCAGCTAATCGCTGGTCTATTAGCTTCTGATTATATGAAATATCATGCATTATCTGCTTGCCTGAAATAAGAGAAACAGGAAGACCCGCAAAAAGCTTCTGTGTCTGGGCATCAAGGTCCTGTTTAATGGCTTTTAATTCGGCATACGCTTTTTTAACTTCTGCAATAGCATCTCGATCCTTCATAACAGCTATTTTGGTAGTTAAAGTTATAACTACTGCTTTTGCTTTATCCAGACTGGCTTCACTATATTGTTTTGCTTTTTCTGCATTAATTTCTAATTGATATCTTGAAGAGTCCATTTGACACCCCCTGATAATCTTTAAAATCTGCTTTATATTTAAAAGTATAGCGTATGGTTAGAAATCTGCTTTTTTAAAAAAATTTAATATAAAACAAGCAAGTAACCGCTCCTTTCTGCCTAGAACTTCCCTCTCCCGCTCATAAATGATGATAGAAAAACTGATTTCGAATGCGGGAGAGGGGCAGGGTGAGGGAAAAACAATGGCTATGCTAACCGCGAGACCAATAGAAAAAAGCTTAAAAGGATATTATACCCATCATTGGATGACAAGTTTGCATCTTGAGGTGAGATCGGTATAGCATGAACTTGAATAAGAAGTCATGCTATTTTCCTTCTCTCACACTCGGTATTGCTATATTTACAATGACATTAGCGCTTTGATATCAATTTTCTCATTTACTGGTTGTGCATGTGGCAATGCGATCAGTGTCATTGGTGCAGGCACAACATCATCCAGATACATCAATCTAAAAAACCCTCTACCAATAAATGAACTCAAGTTACTATCTTCGGGATAAGACGCTAGTAAAGGCAAAATAAGTGACTTGCTAACAACCGCTCGTCTATTAATATCTTTGCCTGCATCACGAGATTCCTGTGATGGCGTTATACCAAATATATTGTGATAAGCTAAAGCTTGCAACTGGCCATTGGCTGGATTCTCATAGTTCCCTAAATATAAAGCCAAGCCACCTATAATTGTCATAAAAGGATGACCATTATTTTGCAAATAAGCAATTCGCTCATCCACAGTCGTTACTTTACCTGTGGCATCTGTAGTAAAGTCAACCGCTCTACCTGGCACATTTTTTTGGTCAACTTGATCGGTAGAATGCCTTGGCAAATAGATACCAAAAACGGTAAAAAGATATTTCATTTCAGCTGAAGCATCATTATAAAAACCTTTTTTATCCCATCCATAAGGGCGTCCACCACCCCACGCAAAAGGTCGACCCAATTGATGCTGCATCACAGTAACAAAATTTCGAGGCGTAGGACTATACGGTATTTTTACTGCATCTTCTGCAGAAAGATAAGCAAAACGAATTTGCGCTTCACCCGTAGCACTCTTTATCGGTATTAACACGCTAAGACCTGAATGATGTTTTTTATATAAGGGCAGAATCATCCCTACATAACCCAAAAAGCGTTGAGTACCTTCTTCCTCATCAACAATGTTAACTTCTGGATTAATAATTGCCGTTAACGCAGGCTTTTTCCAACGACTAATAAAATCATCATTGACTGTCGCTACTTTATCGCTTTCAATCCAGCCAATGCAATCGGGCGTCCATACCAAGTCCCAGGTTTTATTTTCTTTGTCTTTTTTGCTATAACCCAAAATATAAACTGGCGTACCTGCCCACGTCGCCGAGTTTTGAATATAATCAAAATCAGCTCCTTCACCAACTGCTTTATTGTCTTTATAATAACCCTGATTAGTAGGTAAAATACGGGTATCTGCATTTTGCACTGTTATGGCACGACGGCTAGGATCATATTGGTAGCTCCCTGAAAACTGCTCAAGATCCATCAATGCTTCTAACTCTGTGATTCTGGCAGAATCATAAAGCGTATCTGAATTTTGATTGACAGGATTATCCCAACCTAAAACAAGATTAGTGGGATCAGGATTATATTTCAGAATACTTTTTTCAAAATCGAGAATAGCTTTTACTTGTGCAGCAATTTGTTCACCACTCTTTTGTTCCCAAACTGAATTTTCTCCAAAGTAATGCTGACGAACTGTATCTTGTATCTGTTTATTTTTTATGATGATCGGCTGATCATAATGAGGGTTTAATTGTACATGCCAGTCTGCAAAATTCTGGCTGTAACTATTGATTCCTTTAAAAGGTAAATTCAAATCAAGCGGTTGAACAGGTTGCGCAGGAGTACTCAAAGCAGGCTCAGTAGAAGATAAAGAGTGCGGATCATCCGCCCAAGAAAAAGAAGCAGCACTTAAGAATAGATTAACTGTGAAAAAAACCATACCTTGCTTGATAAACTGCATATAGACTGTGCTCCTCTTGCTAAACTGTTTGGCCTGGAAATCGTATGTTTTTTGACAGGCGAGAAGTTTAACATTAGGGCTAGCTGTAAAGAAAGCAATTTCTAAGTACCGCGCTTTTATACTCTAAAAAACGAGCTTTTTTTCAAAAAAAACATTATATTTAACTCACCAAATATGAGAATCATTTTATGAGTCAAGTACCTACGATACCATTAGACCTTCCTGATTTAGTAAAAACAGCCAACCAGCTTAAAATGACAGGGCATCTTGCAGTCTCTTCTAACAACCTGACTTACCTCGATATTCAAGATGAGTTTATTCATCAACTATTTCCTCTGCTAAACAATCCAACTATTCTTAAACCAGCCTATTTTGGTGAAAACTTAGCGGGAGCTCATATTACTGTCATTTATCCAGAGGAAAATAGAACCATTAGCAAAAGCGACCTTGGTAAAGAACATCATTTTAAACTACAAGGTATTTATGCCGCTGACCTACCGTGGAAGACTTATTTTGTGCTAATGGTTAGAGGTCCTTCTTTACTACAACTCAGAAATAATTATAGTTTACCTAACCAACTCAATTTTAAAAACCATTGGATTGATTTTCACATTACAATTGGATACAAAAATAAATGACAAACAACACTTATTACCTTTTAGACGGCTTTAAACTCATCCTGCAGCCCGGCTTAAAGCGCTTCGTCATTATCCCATTACTCATTAACATTATTTTATTTATAGGTTTATTTTTCCTAGCTACTCATTTTTTTAATGAATTTAATCACTGGCTCACTCTACATCTACCCTCCTGGTTATACTGGCTAGGTTCTCTCTTATGGTTAATTTTCTTTATAGGATTTTTTCTCACATTTCTGTATACTTTTACTACGCTTGCAAATTTTATAGCAGCGCCTTTCAATAGTATACTGGCAGAAAAAGTCGAATGGTATTTAACGGGGAAATCATTAGAAAAACAATCTGCACTCACACTTGTTAAAGATATACCACGCATCATCGCACGCCAATTTTCCATTATTGGATTTTATCTACCACGCGCCTGTTTGCTACTTATCTTATTTTTTATTCCCATAGCACAACTGGTTGCGCCTGTACTCTGGTTTGTATTTAACGCCTGGTTTATGACTTTACAATATGTAGATTACCCTACTGATAATCACCGCATACCATTAAGTGAGGTACGACGGCGTTTGCAGCGTAAGCGCTGGCCTGCATTGAGTTTTGGCGTAAGCGTCCTGTTGCTAACGATGGTGCCATTACTGAATTGCTTTGTCATGCCTGCCGCAGTAGCAGGTGCTACCAAAATGTGGCTCAAAGAATTTACTTAGGATTTTCCTGTATCTCGTGCTTTTGTACGAAAAAATTTCTTACGCATTTTCCGCAACTGCAGCAAGGTAAGTAATGGTCCTGAAATCGCATAGCAAAAGAAAATGGCAAATAACATTTGAGGTGGGTCTACGGCAATGGCAGCAATAACCAGAACAGGAACCAGCAAGACAAAAAAAGGAACTTTACCTTTTAAATCAATTTGCTTAAAACTGTGATAACGAATTGTACTCACCATCAATGCCGCTACAATCACTGTCAGTACACTCACTGGAATAGCAATGAGTATCCCCTCTACACCATAAACGTATCCCAGCCACACACTACCCGCAATCACTCCCGCCGCTGCTGGACAAGGCAAGCCCTGAAAATAGCGTTTATCAACATCATGCGACTGGGTATTAAAACGGGCTAACCGCAAAGCTGTGCCTGCTGCATAGAGAAAAGCCGCCATCCAACCTAACTTTCCCAAATGCGCTAATGACCAGCTATAAACCATCAATGCTGGCGCAACACCAAAAGCAACCATATCTGATAAGCTATCGTATTCCGCCCCAAACGCTGTTTGGGTATTAGTCATGCGTGCGACCCGGCCATCCAGAGTATCTGCCACCATCGCAATGAACACAGCAATAGCTGCAGTATCAAAATACCCTTTCATTGCTGCTACTGCTGCATAGAACCCAGCAAACAACGCTGCAGTAGTAAATAAATTAGGCAAAAGATAAATACCACGTGGATGAGTACGTTTTTCTGCGACCTGCTCTTTTTCCATTGTTGCCTCAACCTATCTGAAACCGGAAAAAGGATTTTGCCTGAAATAAATTCAGACAGCCAGCATCTTAACTACTACTACTGATAATCATCGAATTCTATCAGCATATACCTCTCCGCCACATGCAAGCCAGCAGCCTTAATAAATCTACACTTCTCTCTGCCTAGATTCTGCGATTCAGTTCCGGGGGTTACCTGTTGAATGCATGCGACTAGTTACCATGGATGGCAACTTAAACAACACGGATGTTGTGCCTGGAGCAAGCAATCAACAGGTAACCCCCGGAACTGAATCGCAGCCCCGAAAGAAACCCACAAGATATCCACAGCAATCCCACATCTTGTCCTCTTGCGTTACTCCGAAATATACAGTATCTTGTGTTAATTCAAACGAAAATATCTATATATTGTGTTTTTACCAAAAAATCTCTATATAGCACAAGCACTTAACAATTTTAATCGCGCTCGGGAGGAGCCAAATGGATACAGTAAAAACACGCACTACTATTTCGAATAAAACACCCCACTCTGACCTGAATACAACAGCACCAGGCAACTTAAAAGTCATTCGTCGTAACGGCACCTTGACTCCTTTTGATGCCAGCAAAATTGCTATTGCCATGACTAAAGCTTTTCTTGCTGTAGAGGGTACTTCTGCCGCAGGATCTGCACGCATCCATGATACCGTTACCCAGCTCGTTAACCAGATTTCTGAGGCATTTAAGCGTCGCTTACCCAGCGGCGGCACCATACACATTGAAGATATCCAGGACCAAGTAGAACTTTTATTGATGCGCAGCGGAGAACATAAAATCGCTCGTTCCTATGTGCTCTACCGTGAAGAACGCCGCAAAATTCGTGAGCAACAAGAGCCTGAAACAGGGACAAGCCGTCAACAATTACATGTCACGTTACACGATGGCAAAGTGGTACCACTCGATACTAACCGGCTCACGCACCTCGTTAACAGCGCATGCACCGGTTTAAGTGATGTATCAGCAGAGCATATCATTGAAGATACGCAACGCAATCTCTTCGACAAAGTGCCGGTCAACCAAGTCAGTAAGTCATTAATTATGTCGGCGCGTGTCCTGATTGAGAAAGAACCCAATTATAGTTTTGTGGCAGCCCGCTTATTATTAGATGATCTACGTAGTGAAGCACTGAACTTTTTAGGCATCAAAGATAAAGCCACTTTCGATGAGATGTCCACACTCTATGACACTTACCTCAAAGCTTATATTGAACGAGGTGTCAAATTAGAATTACTGGATACAAAATTAAAATCCTATGACCTCGCTAAACTGAGCGCCGCTATCAAGCCTGAACGCGATTTGCAATTTAACTATTTAGGCTTGCAAACTCTCTATGATCGCTATTTTATTCACAGCAATGGCACACGTTTTGAATTACCACAAGCATTTTTCATGCGCGTCGCAATGGGTCTTGCTCTCAATGAAAAAGACAAAGAAAAACGTGCAATTGAATTTTACAATTTGCTTTCTTCTTTTGATTTTATGAGTTCAACACCTACTCTATTTAACTCGGGGACTTTGCGTCCACAATTATCCAGCTGCTATCTTTCTACTGTACCGGATGATCTCGATGGGATCTTTGCCGCTATCAAAGACAATGCCTTATTATCAAAATACGCAGGCGGCTTAGGCAATGACTGGACCAGCGTTCGCGCCCTCGG
>Ga0206921_10032_pt1 | contig 40646 bp, 33 predicted proteins | sample Alteio_BWOrgHeat_66_FD_152930 | JGI IMG/M metagenome (GOLD analysis project Ga0206921, IMG submission 152930) | Enriched cells from forest soil in Barre Woods Harvard Forest LTER site, Petersham, Massachusetts, United States -... | ecosystem: Environmental > Terrestrial > Soil > Temperate forest >...
CCCCCTTTTGTTATTCCTGCTGAAATTTATCAAGCCTGGGATGCTCGCGTTAAAGGCGACAAACGGGAGCAAGAATGGAATAAGTTATTTGCTGCTTACCAAAAAGCTTACCCGGAAGTGGCGCGCGAGCTGCAGCGTCGTATGGAAAAGCGGTTACCTGAGAATTGGTCAGAAGTAGCAACTGCTTTAATTGATGAAATGTATCAAAAAAGAGAAACGATGGCGACCCGTAAAGCTTCGCAAGTTTGTTTAAATCATTTTGCCAAACTATTGCCTGAGTTGATAGGTGGTTCTGCGGATTTAACCGGATCTAATTTGACAAACTGGCATGGTGTACAAGCCTTTTCTAAAACGACACCGCAAGGACAATATATTCACTATGGTGTACGTGAGTTTGGTATGTCAGCCATGATGAATGGGATTGCATTACATGGTGGATTGATCCCATTCGGCGGTACATTTTTAACTTTTTCAGATTATGCGCGTAATGCGGTACGTCTTGCTGCTTTAATGCGACAACGTGTTATTTTTGTTTATACTCATGACTCGATTGGTCTGGGTGAAGATGGCCCGACCCATCAGGCAATAGAGCAGGCTGCCAGTTTGCGGATGATTCCGCAACTTTCAGTTTGGCGTCCTTGTGATACAGTGGAGTCTGCTGTTGCTTGGCAAAAAGCGATTGAGCATCAGGGCCCAACTTGTTTGTTGTTTACTAGGCAGAATGTACCTTACTTGGAACGTGAACGGGCGCAACTTGTCGATATGGCACGTGGTGGTTATGTGTTAATAGATTGCAATGGCGTGCCAGAAGTGATTATGATTGCTACCGGTTCAGAGGTGGCGCTTGCGGTTGCTGCGGCAAAACAATTATTGCAGGTTGGCACGCAAGTGCGAGTGGTCTCGATGCCGTCAACAGATGTATTTTTAGCGCAAGATGAAGCTTATAGAGAGCAAATATTACCAAAAAGCGTCACAGCGCGCGTGGCAATTGAGGCAGGAGTCAGTGTATTCTGGCATCAGTTTGTAGGTTGTTATGGCAGAGTGATTGGTATTGATCGTTTTGGTGCATCTGCACCGGCAAAAGATGTTTATAAAGACTGTGGGCTCACTGTTGAACGTATCCTTGCAGTGACTAAAGACATGCTCTCACAATGCTGTGAGAAAGCTTAAGAGGAGATAAACATGGCTGTTCGGGTTGCAATTAATGGTTTTGGTCGAATTGGACATAACATTTTACGTGCGCATTATGAAACAAAGCGTCATTCAGAAATTCAAATTGTTGCGATAAATGATTTAGGTGATATTAACACCAATGCACATTTGACGCGTTATGATTCTACGCATGGCAAATTCCCTGGCGAAGTTGCAATCTCTGGGAATGACATGATAGTCAATGGTGACAAGATTCGTGTGGTTGCTGAGCGTGATCCAAAAAATCTACCTTGGAAAGAAATGAATGTTGATGTTGTGATGGAGTGTACTGGTTTTTTTGCTAGTAAAGAAAAAGCATCAGCACATCTGGAAGGTGGAGCAAAAAAAGTATTAATTTCAGCACCCGCGACGGATGTAGATGCAACTATTGTTTATGGTGTTAATCATCAGATTCTAAAAGCGAGCCATACCATTATTTCGAATGCATCCTGCACGACTAATTGTCTGGCACCGTTAGCTAAGGTATTGCATGAAGGTATTGGTATTGAAAAAGGCTTGATGAATACCATTCACTCTTATACCAATGATCAAGCTTTGCTGGATGTGCACCATAGTGATATTCGTCGTTCAAGAGCAGCTGCGCATTCAATGATTCCTACTAAAACAGGTGCGGCATTAGCGGTAGGTCTGGTGTTACCAGAATTAAATGGTAAGTTAGATGGATTTGCTGTCCGCGTACCGACGATGAATGTTTCAGTCGTTGATTTCACGTTTACCGCGAAACGAAATACGACTATTGAAGAAGTGAATAAACTAATACAAACTGCTGCAGCAAAAGGTCCACTTGCAGGTATTCTTGAAGTGAATGAAGAGCCACTGGTGTCTGTAGACTTTAATCATAACCCTGCTTCTTCTATCTTTGATGTTTCTTATACCAAAGTGATTCAAGGTAACCTGGTTAAGGTTCTGGCTTGGTATGATAATGAATGGGGTTTTTCTAATCGGATGCTAGATGTTGCTGTGGCATTTATGGCGGCAAGGTAAGAATGCTATGACCATCACAATGCAAGAAACGATGAGCATCATCCGCAAGTTTGCTCCCAACTTTACTCCTAAAATAGGTATGATTTTGGGATCCGGGTTAGGTTCTGTTGCTGAAGGATTGACGCAACCTATTACAATTCCTTATCAAGCTATCCCTGGTCTTCATTCCAGTGCTGTTGCAGGACATGCCTCTTTACTGGTGCTTGGGTATTTGCAAGGTGTGCCGGTTGTTTGTTTGAAAGGTCGTTTGCACCTTTATGAAGGTGCAAGTTATGAATCTGTGCGTACATTGATCCGAATCGTGCGTCAATTGGGCGCGAGTGAATTAATTGTAACAGCTGCAGTAGGATCTTTGAATCCAGAAATGAGCCCAGGCGAAGTGATGTTAATTAATGATCATATTAATTTTCAGCCTGGCAATCCCTTGGTTGGCCCAAACGATGAATCAATTGGTCCGCGTTTTGTCAGTCTAGAAAATGCGTATGATGAAGAGTTAAGAGAAATATTCTTAAGAGTTGCTAAGCAATTAAATATAATGGTGCAGGAAGGTGTGTACCTCTCCTTACTAGGTCCTTCTTTTGAGACACCAGCAGAAATTCGTGCTTATCGTATGTTAGGTGCTAATGTAGTTGGCATGTCTGTAGCGCCTGAGGTCATTATTGCACGTCATTGCGGGTTACGTGTCACTGGATTGGGCGCTATTACCAATTTAGCTGTAGGCTTAAGTGCTGAAAAAGTGACGCATGAAGGTACTCTGCGCTATGGTGAGGTTGCTGCGCGTAAATTAGTTAAATTAATTCCTGCTTTTGTGAAGGAGATGGATCGTGAGATCTGAGTCAGTAAAAAAGACAGGTTTTAATGAAAAATAGCCATGAAAATTTTTTTTCTTTGCTTGACTTGACGAGTCTAAATGAGACGGACGATATATCAAGTATTGTTTTGCTGTGTAGTAAAGCAGTGAGAAAATCTGGCCATGTTGCTGCAATTTGTGTTTACCCACAGTTTGTGAAGCAAGGGGTTAGGGCATTGGAAAATACGAATGTGAAAGTTGCGACTGTTGCTAATTTTCCTCAAGGAACTAGCTCAGTTGCAACAGTGACCGCAGCCATTCAGGAGTCTGTGCAAAATGGCGCACAGGAGATTGATGTCGTATTTCCTTATATGAGCTACCTTGCAGGCGAAAAAAAATCGGCACAAGATTTTATTCGTGCGTGTAAAAAAGCTTGCGGCGAAACTATTTTATTGAAAGTGATTTTGGAAACAGGGGCATTGCAAGATTTGAAAATTATTGCAGAGGCAAGTCAAGATACGCTGTTGGCGGGAGCTGATTTTTTGAAAACGGCTACAGGTAAAATTGCTGTAGGGGCAACATTAGAGGTGGCTGATGTGATGTTACATACTATAAAAACCATGTCTGTCGAGCTACAACGGCCTATTGGTTTGAAAGTATCTGGTGGGATACGTACTGAGCAGGTTGCTATGCAATATATTAAGCTGGCTGAGGAACGCATGGGAGCTGAGTGGGTAAATCCACAGCATTTTCGTATTGGAGCGAGCCGGTTGTTTGATGAAATATAACTGCTTAGTATAGCCTCTCCCCTTGCGAGAGAGGCTATGCTAAGCAAAAAAAAGGATACTTTTTAAATGCAATCTACCCAGATTCAAGCGCACTCCAGATTGCTCCCCTGGTTAATTGTTCTTACTGCCTCTACTTTCTTCTTTTATGACTTCATCCAGCTCAACTTATTCAACTCTATTGCTATGCAATTAATGCAAACTTTTAATTTAAACGCTATCAAGCTTGGAAATTTATCATCCCTATTTTTTTATGCGGATGCTCTTTTCCTTATTCCCGCCGGGATCTTGCTGGATCGTTTTTCTACTAAAAAATTATTATTGGTTGCAGCTGCCTGTTCTACTCTGGGTACGTTTACATTAGCAATCGCACCTACTTATATTATTGCGGCTGGAGCACGTTTTCTGGTAGGTGCTGGAGGAGCATTTTGTTTTTTAGGTTCTGTACGGCTTGCATCACGCTGGTTTCCACCCAATAAAATGGCTTTAGTGACTGGCATTATTGTAGCGCAAGCAATGTTAGGCGGTTTGGTTGCGCAAACACCTATGACAGTGTTAAGTCATGTAGTGGGTTGGCGTTATGCAGTGTTAATGGATGCAGGCATGGGGTTTCTCATTTTTCTGGCAATTCTATTTATTGTTAGAGATTATCCGGCTCATAGCTCTGCTGCCATAAAAGCAAATAAAACACAGATAGATAGCCTTGGTTTTTGGTACAGCATTAAAGCAGTGATATTAAATCCTTATAACTGGTTTTGTGGTATATATGCCTCATTGCTGAATTTGCCGGTATTTTTATTAGGTGCATTGTGGGGTATTCATTATCTGGTACAAGTTCATCATCTCACATTAGTGCAAGCTTCTATTCCACCTACGTTATTTTTTATTGGTACCATTCTAGGTGCACCCGCATTTGGCTGGTTTTCAGATAAAATTGGCCGAAGAATATTACCGTTGATCATAGGTGCCTTTCTTTCATTGCTGGTCATGTTGGCATTGATGCTAATACCTCATTTATCATTTGTGGCAATAATAAGTTTATTTTTCTTGATGGGACTAGTTATCTGCTCGCAAGTTATTATTTATCCGTTAGTGACAGAGTTGAATCCACCCTCTTTAACGGCAACTGCATTAGGTTTTGCGTCGACTATTATTATGTGTAGTGGTGCTATTTTTCAGCCATTGTTTGGTTGGGCAATGGAGTGGCGTGCAGACCATGCAATAATAGATGGTGTTACTCATTATTCGTCTACTGATTTTTTGTATGCTATGTCAATTATGCCAATCGCTTTCTTGTTTGGGTTGCTGATTGCTATAATGATCAGAGAAACCTATTGCGATAATTACTTATGACACGCGCTTTTATTATTCTCATGGATTCATTTGGTATTGGCTCTTCTGCAGATGCTATTAAATATGGTGATGCAGGTGCTGATACCTTGCGTCATATTGCAGAACAGTGTGCAGCAGGTAAAGCAGACAAAGAGAATGTGCGTCATGGACCGTTACAGTTACCTAACCTCACGCGCTTGGGTTTGCATAGGGCTGCTGAAATGAGTGGGGGCAAACCTGTTCCCGGGCTTGACACTGATAACGCAATTGAAGGTGCTTATGGTTGTGCTATAGAACTCAGTTTTGGGAAAGATACGCCAAGTGGACATTGGGAGATTGCGGGTGTTCCCGCTTTGTTTGATTGGGGGTATTTCCCACCAGAATATCCCAGCTTTCCTGAGGAATTATTAAATGAGTTGATTATACGCGGTAAATTGCCAGGTGTTTTAGGTAATAAACACGCTTCAGGCACTGACATTATTTTAGAGTTGGGTGAAGAGCATCAAAAAACGGGCAAGCCTATTGTTTATACCTCTGCTGATAGTGTTTTCCAAATTGCAGCACATGAAGAAAGTTTTGGTCTGCAGCATTTGTATGATCTTTGTTTGATTGCTCGCGAATTAGTGAATGAATATAACGTAGGCCGTGTTATTGCACGTCCCTTTCTCGGCGTGCCTGGAAATTATTATCGTACAGGTCATCGCAGCGATTATGCAGTGCCTGCACCTGAGCAGACCTTGTTAGATAAATTAGTCGCGGCAGGCCGTGAAGTGATTGCTATTGGTAAAGTTGCAGATATTTATGCACACCGCGGGATTACTAAAACAGTGAAAGCAGATGGCAATATGGCATTGTTTGATGCATTTTTAGAGGAAGTAAAAACGGCACCTGAAGGTAGCTTGGTTTTTTTAAACCTAGTTGATTTCGATATGCTGTATGGTCATCGACGCGATGTCATTGGCTATGCAAAAGCATTAGAAGAATTAGACGCACGGTTACCTGAGTTGAGCAAGCTCATGCGACCAGGTGATTTAGCTGTTATTACCGCTGATCATGGTTGTGATCCAACTTGGCCAGGTTCGGATCATACTCGTGAGCATATTCCTGTGCTTGCTTTTGGTCCTGGCATCAGAGCAGGCTCAATTGGTAAACGCGAGACTTTTGCCGATATTGGTCAGACGCTGGCAAAACATTTAGAGATTGCACCATTAAAATGTGGCGTCACATTTTCACTTTGAGAAGCGAGTTCCTTATGACAAAAAAACTGTGGTTACTTATATTAAGTGTTTATGTAGGGACAGAATGTTTTGCTTTAGATGTTAAGCCGCCTATTGTTTCATACTTAAATTGGCGCCCTACTTTATCAGCGGAAGATGTTTTTAAAAATGTAGTGGCTTTCACTTATATTCAAGCCTCTGATAAAGGCGATTTATTTTGGGTTGAACAGCGCCCAGATGAAGAAGGTCGTTGCGTATTAGTTCAGCGTGATGCCAGAGGGATTAGCAAAGATTTGACTCCGCCATCTTATTCTGTCCGAACACGTGTTTATGAGTATGGTGGCCGTCCTTATGTTGTCAAGGGGTCTTGGGTTTACTTTGTTAATTTTAAAGATCAGCGTATTTATCGACAAAACCTTCAACATCCAGCAGAGATTTTACCATTGACGCCAAAACTCAATACAGATGGTAGTCTTGGCAAATATATGGATTTAACGGTATCACCAGATGGAAATTGGTTAGTATTTGTTTATGAGAAAGAAGTCAAGCAAGGCGAGAACCCTGATTTTCTGGCTATTTTAAATTTAAAGCATCATGGCATACAAGCAGCGAGGATTTTGGCTCAAGGTGCTAATTTTTATAAGTTACCTCAGTTTTCTCCAGATGGCACTCAGTTAGGGTGGTTAGAGTGGAATCATCCTTATATGCCCTGGGATTCAACCCAGCTTTATCTGGCGAGCATAGCGAATGGTAAGCTGAATCAGCATACTAAAGTACATATTGCTGGGGATGAGCAGTCTTCCATTTCAAGTTTTGCTTTTTTGCCGAATGGCGAGCTTTATTTTGCGCAAGATTTTGCGGGTAAACAGGAAAATGATCCACAGAATTTTTATAATATCTATCATTACAAAAACAATAAAATAACAGCAGTGACGCAAGAGCTCGGTGATTTTCAATATATTACTTCTGCAGGAAAAGACTTATTAACTATTCTTGAACACCATGGTCAGCCTAAGTTATTACTTTTGCAACCAACCAGTGGTATGCGTACAGCGCTTGCTGCGCAATATAGTGATTTTGGTTGTCTTGGTTTTATCACTTGTGGGTCTCTTGCTGGGGGTGCAGCGGGACAAGTATATGCAGTTGGTTTTTCTCCTGTTCAGCCAAGTCAGCTAGTAGAGATGATTCCTACACATTATACGACTCAAGTACTTAAAACGTCTGCTGCATTTAAAGTGGATTCGAAAGCGCTTAGTAAGCCTATGTTAGTTGAATTTCGGACAACAGATGGGCAAAAAAGCTATGGCTATTTTTATCCGCCTGCGAATCCACGCTATATGCCTTTGTCAGGAGAGAAACCGCCAGTACGTGTTTTAGTCCATGGTGGCCCCACTTCGAGAACGACGGATGCTTTTAGTTTTTCTAAACTATTTTGGACTAGTCAGGGGTTTGCTATTTTTGATGTGAATTATCGAGGGTCTATAGGTTTTGGTCGTCAATACCGTGATGCGCTTAAAACTAAATGGGGCCTTCTGGAAATCCAAGACGTTAAGGATGGGTTGACAGAACTAAAGAGAAGAGAATGGATCAGTGATCAAGCAGTAGTTTCAGGCGGGAGCGCAGGTGGTTATACTGTTGAAAGACTATTGACTTACTACCCTGATTTATTTGCGGCGGGCGCAAGTTATTATGGCGTGGGGAATTTGATTACTCTTCAGAAGCTGGTTCACAAGTTTGAGTCGCACTATCTGTCGCAACTGGTAGGCGGAACTTTGGAGACTAACTTGAAGGAATACCACGATCGTTCTCCTATTTATCATCTTGACCAACTAAAAGCGCCGATGATTCTTTTTCAAGGATCGGATGATAAGGTAGTTGCACCAGAGAACTCTCGAGAAATAGCACGTTTATTAAGCGCTAAAGGTATTGAACATGAATATTATGAGTATAGTGGAGAAGCGCATGGGTTTCGCAAGAAGGAAAATTTAGTTGATTCCTTAGAAAAAGAAGCGCAATTTTTCAAAAAAATCTTGTGGAGTAAAGAATAAATGTTAGACCGTCATAGCCTGTCCCCCAGGGTAATTGCCCTGGGGGACAGGCTATGCTACGTGTTTTAATATACCCTTACCCCAATCTCATGCGGCACGCCATCTGGTTGCTGTAGAATATCCGCTGCCAGTTGCCAATCAACTAGAGTGACGCCACGTGAAGGCAAAGAATTTTCGACCATCTTGACCATATTATTAAGATTGACTTGCAGCCCTTGATTGTGTTCTTCCAGTGGCGGGTGCGCTTCCAGAAAAAGTTTATCATTATCCCAGCCCACTTTATCTGGCATATTTATAATGGCGACCGGTGTGCCTGGTTGCACTAATGGGAAAAATTCCTTGATGTCTTCTTCATTCATACGAATACAACCAAAGCTAGCACGTCTACCAATACTTTCTGGAAAAATAGTACTGTGGATAAGGTAAGTTGGAATACGCAAATAAATCGCATAAGGTCCTAGTGGATTATCAGGTCCCGCTTCCATCTTGTAAGGCAGCTCAATGCCTTGATCTCGATTATATTTGCGGATATCTGGTGGCGGGATCCATACAGGATTAACTACTTTTCTGGTTATTGCTGTATTCTGAATTGGAATAGTTTTACCTATTTTCCCAATGCCGATTGGAAAAGTCATGACATTATTGCTTCCTTCGGGATAATAGTACATGCGCATTTCGGCAAGATTAATAACGATACCTCTGTGCGGTAAAGCCGGCAAAAGAAATTCAGTTGGGATTTTGATATAACTGCTATGAATGGATTGCTCAGTTGTGCCAGGATTAGCGTTAACAATGGCATTTAAACCAAGGTTATAACGTTGCGCTAAGGTAGTAGGTGTATCGTTAGATGCGGCGTAGGTAGATTGCATGCTTCCAATCAATGCATTTCCTCCGGACGGAATTACAAAGCTGCTTGCAAAAGTAGATTGCATAGCAATAATGAATAAGGCTGCAATAACCAGTGGAGCAAAAACAGTGCGTTTCATCATCATATTCGTTCCTAACCAGCTAAAAAGCTTGAGTGATTTAACCAATTTCGATCAGGATAGTAAACGAAAACCAACGTATTATCCTTAATTGTATTAATGAGTGGATGTACTGTCTCCTCATCAACTGCAAGGCAGCCCCAGCTGCGTCCTAGGAAGCCATATCTTCGGACGACATTATGGTTTGCATACCATGCTCCGTGCACTACAATATCACGCTGATAAGCCTTGTCATTGATGCCTCGTTCTAATCCTAATAACCGTAACGAGTAACCATTACCACCTACGTAAGGTGTGCCTATCGTGAGAAACACGCCAAGACTTGATTTTAAACTGCCTGGCTCATTAGAGAAAGAGGTAGCATTGATTGTGCCGCTATTTTTACCATGAGTTACCCAGGTATTGAACAAAACTCTAGCACGTTTCAGGTCAATTACCCATAATCTGCGTTCAGTGGATGGCTTTGTATAATCCACAATGGTGAGTAACTGTTTATGATCCATGCCGTGTGCGCGGGCGCGTAAAAATGCTTCAAGGCTCATTTTTAAAACATGTTTATTCATATTATCTGCTTGTGAGTTAATTTTACTGATTTCTTCTTCTAGCCATGCCTGAGTACCTATAGGCGCAGCAGGTGCTGATGGTGGAAATAATGAGAAAGGTCCCCAGCCTGCAATACAAAAGATAATAAAAATAGCTAAAATACGTCTTATTTTCATAAGGCCCTAGTTAGTTAAGTTTCTTGTTGTTACTTAAGTATATATATGGAGGTGCTGCATATACTATTCAATCTTGCTTATTGTGATAAAGCTGGAGTAAGCATCTGGATTGTCTAAAATAAAATCAAAGCGCGCTATTATTACTTGGTCCGCTACCTTTGTCAATTGAAATGATTATATTTTATGCAAATATGGGCGATTGCAAAGATATTCCTTGGGATAGCCTCTCCCCTTATAGTAGAGGCTATTGTTAAGCAAATTCTGAATAGAAAATTCAGCCAAAAACCTAGCAGTTACAACGATAAAGAGGTATAGTTGCACTCTCAGAACTATACGTTTGTTTAGTGCGTATAGTCGTAACAACAGAGTGATTCCTATTTTGGAGATAAGTAAATGAAAAAAATTGCACTAGTATTAAGCATTATTGCTTCTGCTTTTGTATTGGCGAGCTGTGCCAATAAAGGTACAGATCAAACAACTGCTGTGAGCAGCGATACCAGCTCACAAGTCGTAGCTGCACCTGCTAAGCATCATCACCGTCATCATGATTACAAAGGTGAAGCCGCTAGCAAATAATCAGTTATTGGATAACATGGAGGATATTTTGTCCTCCATCTGTTCAACATATTTTTGACGTTATAGTTTTTTCGACGCCGTTGAGGCCTGCATGAGTACAGCAGATAAAATTCGTGTTGCGGTGTTATACGGTGGTCGTTCAGGTGAGCATGAAGTTTCATTAATGTCTGCAACAAATGTTATTCAACACTTAGACCGTTCTCGCTTTGATGTTATTCCCATAGGTATTGATAAACAAGGCGGTTGGTTTTTAGGCGATGATATTTTAAAAAAAGAATTAAGTTCCCCCGCTCTTTTGCGTTTACAACAAGATGCAGAGCGCATGTTATTTAATCCCGATTTAATTGGTAAAGCGTTACAACAAATACCTTCTAGCCAATTAATCAAAAATACGGGTCGTATTTTTGATGTGGTCTTTCCGGTGATCCATGGGCCGTTATGCGAAGATGGTACTGTACAAGGGTTACTTGAACTGGCTGATGTTCCTTATGTAGGTTGTGGTGTATTATCGTCAGCGATTGGGATGGACAAGGATGTTTCCAAGCGGCTAGTTAAAAGTGCTGGTATGATGATTCCGCCTTATCTGGTCATTAAACGTGGAAATTGGGAAAAAAATCCGCAGCAGTTTTGTGAATGGGTAACAGAAAAGTTACGTTACCCTGTTTTTGTAAAACCAGCCAATACGGGCTCCAGTGTGGGTGTGGAAAAAATAAAAAAACCAGCTCATTTAGCTGCTGCCATTAATGCAGCATTGCAGTACGATACCAAAGTTGTAGTGGAGCAAGGTATTGACGCAGTAGAAATCGAAGTGGCTGTACTCGAGTCACTGGACGTTGGCAAAGATCCTATTGTGAGCGTGCCAGGAGAAGTAAGGCCTACAGCGGCGCATGAGTTTTATTCTTATGCGTCAAAGTATCTTGATGAAAATGGTGCTGAACTTATTATTCCAGCGCCTATTTCAGCAGAGTTAAAAGAAAAAGTATGTACATTTGCTAAAAATATTTTTGAAGTGCTGGAATGCGAGGGTATGGCTAGAGTGGATCTTTTTCTGGAACGCGAGACGAATGAAGTTTATTTTAATGAAATTAATTCTATTCCGGGCTTTACCCAGATTAGTATGTACCCAAAATTAATGTCAGCATCAGGCATAGATTATCCTGAGTTGTTGACGCGTTTGGTGATGTTGGCGATGGATAGGCATGCGAGAAAAACTAAGCTTAGTCGCGAGTTTTTGCCAGCGTAACGCCCTGTCATTGCTTCGCTTTCGCTTGCATGACGAGATGAATATACCGATCTCACTTCAAGACGCGATTTGTCATCCTGAACGTAGTGAAGGATCAGTCGAATTTAACCTGATCTTTCACTACGTTCAGGATGACAAATCGCATATAGGTATAAAAGGGGAAGATTAATAAAAAGGAGGTCATTTAAAAAATAGAATAATGTAGAGAGTTCATAAAGATATATGTTGCGATTGTTACTTTTCTGTTTAGTCTTGTCATGGACTGTGCTTTGCCAAGCGCAAACTGCTGTTCCACGTACTCTTTCTTTAAATGATGCGATTTTATTAGCTCTGCGAGAAAACCCAGGGGTGCAGCGTAAACAACTGAATAATATCCGTGTAAAATATGCGTTGGAATTGGCGCAATGGAATTTTAAGCCACATTATCAAATAAACGCATATAAAACGACATCACAACGCTATTCCGCCACTTCCACAGGAGAAGTAACGGAAAACACAACGGGAATAGCGCCTCAGGCTACATTAAATACAGCATTCGGAACTCAGATCACTCTCGGAGCAAGTAATAGTTTAAATCAAAATTACCATCCTGGTGTGTCGTTGACAGTGATGCAGCCTTTAGTGCGAGGATTTGGACGCCCTATTGTTGAAGCAGCTCTGCAAAGTGCCATGGAAAATGTAAGAATTAATCACTTGCAAATGGAAGAGACGTTGCGTACTACAGTGACCAGTGTCATTAATGATTATCTGAGCGTAGTTTCTGCAGAAAAAACCTTGGAAGTTGATCAGAGAGCCTTAAAGCGTTCTCAAAAATCGGTAGAACAAACAACATTATTAATTAAGGCAGGGCGCAAGCCAGGCGTAGAGTTAGTGACGGTAGAAGCGGATGTTGCTAATACTCAGGCAAGAATTGAAGGTGATCAAAATGCATTAGCACAAGCTCATGCAAAACTATTACAAACCATAGGTCTAGATCCTAGCGCAAATGTCGTATTTACAGATATTTCTGTGCCAAATCTAATAAAAAAATACCATATCCCACCACTAGAAGACGCTAAAAAATTAGTTGTTGCTAATAATGTTTCGTACCAGGTAGCGCAAATAATGTATGAAGGTTCTACAAAACGTAGCGTTGCTGCTGCCGAAAATAATATGCTTTGGAAATTAGATCTCACAGCAACAGCAGCAACAGGTAACGGTAATGGTGGTGGTCAAAATGCAGGACTGAATAGTGTAGTAAATGGAATAAATCGTAATGATAGTGTTCGTCTGGATCTGGTCATTCCTATTGATGATCAATCGGCAAAAATTGCTTTGGAAAATGCAAAAATAGCGCTACACGATGCGGCTATTGGTTTGAAAGAAGATAAGTGGAGAAATGAAACCACAGCCATTGATAGCTGGAATACTGTTTTTAGTGCAGAACGCTCGCTAAAACTCTCGGCGCATGCGGAAGAATTGCAACAAAAAGCTTATAATGTCAGCGAACAAAAATACAATTATGGTTTAATTGATAGCATAGAGTTGCAGTCTACTCGACAACAATATATGGCAACGCAGCAGACATTTGTGACGCAACAAATTGCTTATTTAAAAGCATTAGTCGCTTTGGATCAATTAATTGGCCGAACTTTGCAAACGTGGAACATACAGGTGGGATATGATTAATCGCTTATTTATAGTTTTTTTAATGCTTGTGCTAACAATAATAGGTGGTTGCGGCAGTAAAGAAAAAAATTCTGTGCCAGGTAAAGATGAAGTAATGACGGTGACTCTGCAACCGCTAACCACCAATTTGCTTTATGCAGGGACGGTGCAACCATTAAAAGCGATCGTCGTTACAACACCAGCGGAAGGGGTGGTAGAAGATATGGCATTTCACTATGGTGATGTAGTCAAGGCACAGCAACCTTTATTTATCATTACCTCCGGCAAGTTTCAGACTGATTATAAAAATGCTCTAATGCAGTATGTTAAAGCGAAAACTGATTTTATTAATAACGAAAGTCTATTTAAAGAAGGTGAGTTTCTGCATAAAAATCAACTGATCTCTGATGATGACTATAAAGGAAAAAAAACCAATTATTTTACGGCACAGCTGGGTTTGATTCAGGCCAAAGATGTTTTGACTACTATGATGAAGCAATTAGATATAAAAGGATTTAATTTTGAAGAACTGACAGTAACAGACATAGATAAAATTAGTTCGTTGCTACACCAGCAAGAGGGGTCACAAAAAATTCATATTGTTTCACCTGCAGCAGGAATAGTGTTGCTGGCCGCCAAAGAAGATAGTGATCTTTCTGTTAAAATAAGCAAAGGTTCGCAAGTTAAACAAGGTGATATGTTAGCCATGATTGGTGATGTCAGCGGCTTGAGTATTCATATTAGTGTGAATGAATTTAATATTAATCAGTTGAAAGTGGGTCAGAAAGTGAAAGTCACTGGTACAGCATTTTCTCAATTTGTGCTGGAGGGACAAATTGCCGGAATTGATCGTCAGGCTCAGGTTGCGCAAGGGGGTGTTCCTGTTTTTGCAGTTGAAATTGTGGTTCCTAAATTAACACCCGCACAACAAGCGGTGATTCACGTTGGCATGAGCGCAAAAGTACAAATTGACATTGCTGGCCCACCGGTTGTGTCTATTCCATTTGCAGCAGTTTATGCCAAAAACAATATGCCTTATGTGCGGATGCAAGATCGAAATAGCCATAAAATAATTGAAGTGTCAGTGAAAACAGGTCAAACGACAGAAGATACAGTGGTGATTGAATCGCCACTTAAAGCAGGAGATAAAATTGTCGTCCCTCATTGATTTGCAAAATATCACAAAGGTTTATCAAACTGGAGCCAGTGAGTTTCGTGCCTTGAAAGGCATTAGTTTTCAATTACTTCGCGGCGAAATGCTGGCCATTGTAGGTTCCTCAGGTTCAGGTAAATCTACCATGATGAATATCATGGGCTTTTTGGATCACTGTAGCACAGGCAATTATTTTTTCTCTGGCGAAAATGTTTCACGCTTAACTGATAAAGAATTAGCTGCAACGCGCAATAAAAAAATTGGTTTTGTCTTTCAATCATTTTTCTTGTTGCCACGGTTGAATGCTTTGCAAAATGTGATGTTACCGCTTTTTTATCGGGAAGAATCACCTGCATTAGCTCGAAAAAAGGCGCTCAAAATTTTACAAAAAGTGGGCATGGAAAAATTAATAGATCACAAGCCAAATCAATTATCAGGCGGTCAGCAGCAACGTGTCGCTATTGCTCGTGCTTTAGTGGGTGACCCGGATGTTATTTTTGCCGATGAACCGACTGGCTCACTGGATTCCAAGACTGGGCAAGAAGTGATGGATTTATTTTTGCAGCTTAATCAAGAGGAAGGGCGGACGATTGTAGTCGTGACGCATGATAAAGAAGTAAGCCGTCTTTGCCAGCGTGTTGTCACCTTAAAAGATGGGTTAGTGGTATGCGATTAATTAATCATATCCAGGAAGGATTTTCTAACTTACTCTCTTCCAAATTACGCTCCATATTGGCATTGCTAGGTATTTTAGTGGGTACGGCATCGGTTGTAGCAATGGTGTCAGGTGGAGAGTTAGCAACAAATGAAGCGTTAAAACAATTTAAGACACTTGGCACAGATTTATTAGCTGTTTCAGTGAGCGATGCAGGTGATCAAGCCAGTGCCGGCGGATTAAATAGTTTAACTTTGCCTGCTGTGTTGGGGCTGCAAAAAATAGATAAGACCATTGTAGATGTAGCTCCCTATGCTCAGTTGTATAATCCCACGCAGTTTAATGGCCATGAGTTGAATGGCAGTGTTCTGGGTGTGACTGAGAATTTTGCACGTATCGTACATGTGGAATTGGCTAGAGGTCGTTTTATATCGACACTGGATGGTTACGAATTTTTTTGTGTTGTGGGCGATAAAGTGAATGCGCAGATTAAAAAACTGACTTTCTTTGATGCAATAGGCCAGCAAGTACAAGTAGGGAAAAATATTTTTACGATTGTGGGTGTCGCCAAACCTTGGCCTGAAAATAGTTTTGTGTATGCCAATATTGATTATACCATCATGATTCCCCTTTTAACTTCAACGTCGCTTAGCAAATACGCTGCTATCAATAATATTATTTTGCGTTTGACGCCTGATGCTAATATTGAGCATGTCCAAAAAAATATTACGGATTATATCAATCAGGCAGTTGGAAATAAGCGCCTTTTTTTCCGCAGCGCAAAAGAGTTGATTGCCCGTATGTCAAAACAAAGCCAAATATTTACGGTATTTTTGGGCTTAATTGGTAGTATTTCATTATTAGTGGGTGGGATCGGTGTTATGAATATTATGCTGGTTTCCGTTGTTGAGCGACGACGTGAAATTGGTATTCGTTTAGCGGTGGGTGCCAAGCGCTCTGATATTTGGGCTCTGTTTTTAGTAGAAGCAGTGATGTTGTCACTGATTGGCGGCACTTGTGGTGTCATTATCGGTATTGTTATCGCTTATACCATGGCTTTATTTTGGCATTGGCAATTCACATTGTTTTTAATGCCTCCGTTGGTTGGTTTTACTGTATCCGTGGCGATCGGTATTTTCTTTGGTTATTATCCTGCTTACAAAGCCTCGCAATTAGATCCTATTGAAGCATTACGCTCTGAGTAAATGAGCGAGTAACTACAATTATATTTAATTATATTTCAACAAGTTATTTTTTAATCCCCTCAGAATTTATAGGATTGTCTATACTGCTAATAGGAGCACCAGAAAAATGCGGAGATGACCTATGCCAACATTCGAGCAAGCTGTTAAAAATCATATGGATAATATTGCAAAAGCACTTGAGAGTAAGAATGCTGAAAAAGCACTAAAAGCGCTTTATGAGTTTGGTAGCATGTTACAAATGCAGCATCCAGATAAAGATTATGTAGCAATACAAAAGCTCTTAGAGAAATCTTATAAAAAGAAATATGAAGATTATCCTTTATCAGATAAAGCTATTGCGCAAGCAGGTGCACTTTTTGAAATGATTTCAGTTTATTATATTGATCATGCCACGCAAGATGAGGAGAAGAAAAAACAGGGAGATTTATCAATATTTATGATAAATAATGCTTTGAAAAGTGCAATTCTTTGTTTTGGCTGTCTAATGCCAGATTATGAGAAGCGATTGGATAACTTGGTCTCTTCTACAGATAGTCTAGCTACTTTACAATCGACTCAAGTGAATAGATGGATAGATAAGACTATTTCTACAGTGGATTTATCTAGAAAATATAATCTTGGATACTTAGAGCAGCTTTGTGAAAAAATACAACAACAGCTCTTAAAGGAAATTGGTCCAGTTAGTATAGTCGAGACATTTTCTGCCTCTGATCGCGAAAAATCTCCACAGATAGCTATCGCTATTGATCAGTATAAAAAAATAGAAGAACTGCATAGGCTTCTTAAAGATCCTAAACGGTTGCCGCATGAAAGGCTATGTGATTTTATAGGAGTCTATAATGAAGATGCAACGCAAAAGTTATTAAATAAAAGTAGTTTGGGTAAAAATTTTAAGGAAAAGATAAGCAATTTATTTAACGTTCTATCAGAAAAAGGGATTTACGCTGCTTACGGAATGTGGAAGCAGCATAAGGCATTACATCAGGCATTACATGAAGTTAAGATAGAAGTTGGAGCGATCAAAGGACCATCCAAACCTTCAGGATAGCAACATTCTTTATATGCAATTTTCTATTGGCCGCTCCATCAGGGATTTCTCATCCGCGAATAATTTTTCAGTTCCCCACTCTGTCCATGAACCATTATAAAGCGCATGTTGTGGATGATTTATTAAATCAAGCACGAAATTCAAAATAGGTGCTGTCATACCGGAACCGCAAGAAGTAATAATGGGTGCGTTGAGATCGACTCCGATATCAATTAATTTTTTGCGTATTTTTTCAAGCGGGAGAAAGTATCCCTCTTTGTCAAATACCGTAATAGAAGGAAAACAAAAACTGCCTGGAATATGTCCGCTACGAATGCCCGGTCGTGGTTCAGGACCACCGCTATAACGTACAGCATGGCGCAAATCGATAACTTGCTCAGTAGGCGCTGCCAGGTTGGTTTTAATCTGTGTCAATGTGCGTAAAAATGCAGGTTCAAAATGGGCGGTGTAAGTTTTTGCAGCGGTAGAAGGTTGCCCTGCTTCAGTTTTCCCACCAAACTTTTCCCATGCTTTAAAGCCACCATCCAGGACATACAACAAGTGAGGATTATGGCCAAATAGTTTAAACATCCATAATGCGCGGCAGGCAGTATGTAATTCACTATTATCATAGAGAATAATTTTGTAGTCATTTCGAATACCTAAATTGCCTATCAATTCACTCACTCGTTTCTCATCATGGATAAGCATATGAGGGTGGGAAGCATCAGGGGCTGGATCGCTGAAAGCATCTATATCAAAAAAATGAGCATCGATGATGTGTTTTTCCAGAAACTCTTGTTTGGCATTGCGTTCGCCATGATGAAAACTAGCATCCAGGATCATGACGTTTTTTTGACTTTTGCGAAATTTGTCGAGTTGTGCGGCGTTAATTAACCAAGGCATGGTAGAACCATCTCTCTATGAATAGTAACTGGCATTATACCAATCTGATAAAAAACAACTAGGCTGTCTTCAGTAATGATAAACAGAAAAGAAATTTTGTTCTTTAAAATAAAAACTCTTTTTGAGAATAAAAAGATAGATATTTTGATTTGCACTATTTCTATTTATGAGTATTATATGGTCAAGTAATTATTTCATAGATAATAAAGGTGCTGCCATATGTATAGCTCTAGCTTGTATCCCTTTAGTAGTATTCCTTCTTCAGATAGCTCTGCTGATAGACAAACAAATCGAGAAAAATATTTTTATCTTGTCCGTCAAATTCGTGATTATTTAGGTGATGAGAAAGTCGATTATCCAGGTGATTTGGTTTATTGCTTCGAGAGCAAAGATTTTCGTAGTGAAAGTAAAATACAACAAGGTGGCACTGTATCTAAATTTATACGTCATCAACCTTTTCAAGAATTTATTCAGATGCTTAAAAGGAGTGCGAAACTTCTTGCAACTGACACAGGAGAAGAAACTGAGCAATTAACAAAAGAACAAGAAAAAGAGCTCGAAGGCTATCTAACGAAAAACCAACCTTGGGAGCTAACTGGTGAACAATGGATACAGAAACGACGATATGGTGCGAAGAAAAAAGAAGAAATAATCGAATATAAAGCTTTTCTTCAAAAAATCTCCAAGCAAACACGTCTTCTGGATATGTCGATCGCTCGATGGCGGAAAGAGAGCGAAGAGAAAGAGACGACGCAAGAAACCAAGACTATAAATAAGCATATTACAGACCATGCGCTCTGGCTCCAAAAAGAGTTGGAAGAATTACCGCTAGAAGAGCGATATTCTCTGACTGTCCCAATCGAACGATTTTTTGCGCAACAACGAGCGATAAGATTCAATCCTTTTCTTCAAATAGGTCTTGCCAAAGAGCAAGCCATATTGGAAGAGCTAGTCAAAGAAAATAATGAGGATAAAGAAATTCCTAAGCTGATCAAGCGCTGTCAGGTATTACGACAGATGAGTGAGAAATTGGTTAAAGATATTTTAACAGGAGGACGCTCAATAGAAGATGTAAATGTGCTTGATAAAGCCATACGCGAGTTACTTGAAGATATTAGGGCAATGCATGCAAAAATACTTGTGTTTAAATTTAAAGAATTAATAGCAGAGCAATCTCACCGCTTAGATCAATTAATTAATTCTCTGCAAGTAGTAGAAGATAATGCAACAGCAGAAAAAAGCGCACTGAAAAAACGTATTATAAGGTACGCGAAATTTATACAAAATGAATTCTTGGCAAATATTCCATTCGCAAAGCGAGAGAGTGTCTTGCCAGTGATTGATGCGTTTTTTAAGCGACAACAACAAACATCAAGTCCTTGTTTTCAGTTTGCATTTTCTGAAGTAGAAATGACATTGGAAAAGTTGGCGCGTCAAAGTAAAAATGAGCGCAGCGCTATTATGCTATTGCTTGCTAAATGCAAAGAGCTTAGTGGCATGAGAAAAACGTTGCTTTGTCGTATTCTTCCTGAAGACAATGAATTTGATTTTCTGGTGACGGAAACTGAAGATGTGAGTGGTTTTAGCAAAGGAGTCGCTGAGCTGGCTCGCGATCTCGACCAACTGCAATCATTACGAGAAGAAAAATACCAAGAAACTAGAAGTGTTAGTGTAGAGAGAATGATGCAGACTGGAGAGCAAAACTCTTCCTGGTGGAGTAGTCCTTTATCATGGGTTGGTCGCGGACAGGTAACAGTAGGAGGCCCTCTTAAAATGGAACCTGCAAAAAAAGAAAAGGTATATGAGTTTAAGAAAAAATAGTAGTGCTGTTACAGCAATACTCCTTCCATTAATTTCTTAAACTGCAGCACAACCTGTTCTGCCGGCAGCGGTTGACTCAGGAAGTAGCCTTGTACCATGTCACAATTCTGTAACGATAAGTATTGCACCTGCTCTGCCGTTTCCACACCTTCAGCCACCACTTCCAACCCCAGATTATGGGCAAGAGCAATGATAGCAGTAGTAATGGCAGAATCATTTGGATTATTAGGTACGCCTTTAATAAAGCTTTGGTCAATTTTCAACAGAGTTAGAGGAAATTGTTTTAGCTGGCTAATAGAAAAATACCCGGCGCCAAAATGATCAATAGAAATTTGCACGCCAGTCGCTTTAATGTCAGCTAATATGCTTGTTGCTCTATTGGCATCATCCATAATGGCAGTTTCAGTAATCTCTAATTCAAGATAATTCGGATTCAATCCCGTATCTTTCAACACAGCCGCAATGATCTGGACAATTTCAGGATGATAAAATTGTTTAGGTGAAAGATTAATAGCAACTGGCATATGTGCATAACCTGCATCTTGCCACTGCTTGTTCGTTTTGCAAGCTTCGCGCAGAGCCCATTCGCCAATGGGATGAATCAACCCAGTTTCTTCTGCAATAGGGAGAAATTTTTCAGGGTTAATGACCCCAATTTCTGGGTGCACCCAACGAATAAGCGCTTCAAGTCGTGTGATATTACCTGTTTTGAGGTGTAATTTAGGTTGGTAGTAAAGGGTAAGCTCATTGTTGGTAATCGCTTTGCGGAGCGATTTTTCCAGGTGAATATATTCAGATGCTTCAGCATCCATTGTTTGCGTGTAAAACCGAAAAGTATCTACGCCAGTATTCCTGGCTTTACTCAGAGCGACATCAGCATTTTTTAATAAATCTTCTAACGACGTTCCCTCTGTTGGGTAAACACAAATACCTATGTTTGTAGTAAGTATTATTTCATGGGTTTCTGTTTTAATAGGTTGAGCGCAAGCTTGCAATATTTTATTTGCGACAGAGCTTGCAAATTTAGCTTTGCCAATATCAGTTAAGAGAATACTGAATTCATTGCCTTCCAGTTTGACTAATACATCTTCACTACGTAATGTGTCGGCAAGTCTTTCCCCAATTTCTTTAAGTACAGATGCATCAATAGCGTGTCCTAAACTGGGTTTCATTGCTTTGATTGGGCTGGCGTCGACCAGTAAAACGGCTAACAATTTATTACGTCGCTTAGCATGGCTAATTGCCTTATTGAGAGTTTCATTAAAGAAAATATGATTAGGTAGAGAAGTCAGTTTATCGTAATGAGTAAGCCAGGTGAGCGATTCCTTGTTGCCCGATTTAACGAGAGGTTGTTTTTCTTCCAGCGGCTGGCGTGAGAAGTGATTCAAGTCACATAATTGATTAATCTGTGCAGCTATTAAAGCAATTTCATCATTGCCTTTCAAATCAATACGTATTCCGCTGCTATTTTTTGTACTAATTGCGTTAATTTGTCTATTTAGCTGTTCAACACGTTTAATAATGAATGCTTGTATTAGCCATGCCATGCTTAAAGCAAATAAGCCGCCTAGTGTAATAAAATTTAGCAAAGAATCGTGTATTGTTGCAAAAGAGTTGAGCGTGAGGAAGGCAGCCCACAATAACCCAATAATAATGAACCCCTTATTCCTTAATTTCATTTAACCTCCTGGTTAAAGGTGCTTCGGTGAGTATAGTGACATAATACTCTATATTAACGTGCTCAAGACATAGTATAATACATTATGATTCAATTGGGCTGGCATCTATGGTTAAAAATAAGATTCCGGATGACCCTGCCAGTCATATTAACAAGCACACCCACTCCTTTAAAGTACTCTTGCATCGTGTAAAACGCTTAGCTCGCCATAAGCTAGGTTATCCAGTTTCATTGCTATCTCATTTAGGTATTATTAGTAATAAAGTCTTTGGGATCAAACAGGGCTCACTTGCCAATATTTTATTGAATAATGTAGGTGATCCTTTTAAAGATTCTGAAACATCTCTGATGGAAGTAAAAAAACATGAGAGAATGCTGATTAGAATTCTCGAAAAGTTTTATGGGCTAGCTAAAGATGATGCCAGAGGATATGTCACCACAGGTGGAACGGAAGGCAATTTTGCTGGCATCTGGTGGTCTAAGCGTTATTTAATTAATAATGCCATGTCTACATTACTGCAGACAGATGACGCTGTAAAATTGCAAATGAAAGAAGAACAAGATTTGCTGGTTGCGCTTGCCAAAATACCCAATAATGATTATTTTAACCGTGCAACACAGTTACAAAAAATACTCGATATCAGAAATGCAATTGCGGCCAATAAAAGTATTGTGCAACAGTTATTAACGCCCACTATCTTTTTTACGAAAGACCATACCCATTATTCTGTACCAAAAGTAGCAGAAATATTGCATCTAAATATAAGACCCATTCAAGCTAATCCAGATGGGTCAATGAATCTTGATAATTTTAAAAAAGAACTCATCCTGAACCTTGTGGCTTATCCGTGCAGCCCGGTCATCGTCGTTTGTAATATTGGCACGACCATTACTGGAACTATTGATGACATACCTGGTGTTAAAAGAATAGTGGAAGCCATGCAGCCAAAACCAAATTTTACTATTCACATGGATGGTGCACTGACAGGCTTTGTGCTTCCTGTATTAAAACCATTTGGAAATATTAAAAATTACTTTGCAGAATTGGGCGTAAACACGCTGGCTTTTTCGGCGCATAAATATTTGGGTTTATCACAACCCTGTGGAATTATTCTATCTAGAAAATTCTTTTTTGATAAAGCGTTTGAAAAAGCTGAGCGTAGCGTGGAATATGTCGGTAACATTATTGATTCAACAGTAACCGGTTCGCGCTCTGGTTTAAATGTATTAATGTTCTATAACGCACTTTGTATTTTAGGCTTAGATAAGAATATAAATAAATTGAGAAAAATGGTAACTGAGAATCTCGAAAATGCAAAATATTTATATGCACAGTTAGTCAGAATGATGGGGCCTGAGCATGTTGAGGTTCCCTATAATTTTAATGTCATTTTTGCCAAGCCATCGCTTGCTTTGGCTAAGAAATACCAATTAATGCTACGAGGAGAAACCGCGACAATTTGTGTATTATCCAATGTCACAAAGGAATTGATAGATCAGTTTATTAATGATTTACAACTTGATAGGGAGATGACTATGAGCACAACGAAGCCAGAGTATACGATATGTACGTTAACGGTGGATCATCAGAAGTCAGCAATTGATCTTTTTACAAAATCTTTTTGTGATAGTGAGCCTATCACCAAACATCTTGGTATTAAATATAATGATTATCAGGGTTTTGCAAAAGAAGTGGTGCACAAGGCAGTGAAAGATGGCATGAGTGTAGTGGCAGTAGATCAGCATAATCACGTTATTGCTTGTGTTATTGCGGAAGATATTGCTAATCCATTTATACCTGTGTTGACGCAATACCCAAAACTTAAGCCCATTTTTTCTCTATTAGATCAGCTGTCTGAGCCTTTTTTAGCAGGGAAGAAATTTATAAAGGGCAAGATTGCTCATATCTGGATTGCGATAGTCAGCGCTGAGTTTAGGGGTAAAGGGTTATCGACAGCGATAGATATGGCTTGTGCCACTATATGCATGCGTAAGGGGTATGATTTTGCTTATGCTGAGTTTACCAATGATATCAGTGAAAAAATCACACACCATTACAAAGTATATGAATTATGTAATAGTATTAATTACAATGAATTTACCGATGAGGGCCAAAGCCCTTTTAAAGGCTTGAATGGTAAAGCGGCGGCTTATATCATTGGTATCAAGCCAGGGATAGAAATTGATTCACTTCCAAACTGTTATTCAGTGATAGCAAAAGTTTCATAAAGGATATGAAATCAATATGGAGATCGTTGTCAACGAGAAACAAATCTCAGCAGATGAAAGAGCTCAGGTCGGCCGGCAAGTTAAAGCTGAGCTGATCGAGCATCTTTATCAAGGCTGTCTGCCTGGAACCATTTGCGGTGTCCCTGTCGGTATTGCTATTTTTGTTGATTTTTATAAATATACCCCTACCTATCCTCTAATAGCCTGGTTTGTGGTTTATAACTTGGGGTTGTTGGCGCTAACGACTTTATTTTTTGCTTATACACGGTATAAAACTAAAATTAGCCTGGACTCATGGCTATTAGCTTACTCAATTAATATGTCAATTTGTGCCGCACTTTGGGGCGTTTGTGTTTTTCTCATTCCTGCAGATAATCTTCTGCGCCAGTATTTTGCCTTCATTGCTTTGTTTCTTCTTACTCCGGGTTATGCGACAGGAACGATAGGGCAATTCAGATTATGTGTTCTTACTCTTTCGTTAATTATAGTGCCACTTATTGTGTGGAATTTAACGAAAGGTGCGTTTTTTTATAATCTAGTAGGCGCTTTCTCCACTATTTATTTAATTTTTTTGTGTGGTATTAACCGTCGTAGTACACAATGGTTTATCGACTCTCTGAAGTTAAAATTAGAAAATACATTGGTAAGTTATCAGGCTAATCATGATTTATTAACAGATTTACCGAACCAACGGTTATTGCCACAATATATAGAATCGGCAATAAATGCGGTAAAAGATTCCGAAGATACATTTGCTATAGTCTGTTTTTCATTGAATCGTATGGAAGTTATTAACGATAGCTTGGGTCTTCAGGCGGGTGATGCAATCATCCAGTCTGTGACTAATAGGCTGAATGCGTTTGTTGCGCAAATGGCTAAAATGAAAGGCGAAAGAACGCGTTATATTATCACTTTGTCACGTAAAGATACTTTTAACATTATTGTAACACCTCTTAATATAGATGAAGCGGAGAATAAAATAAGATTACTTTTTTCTGTATTAGATGAACCCTTTTATTTAGAGAAAAGAGGAGTAAAGCTAACGGCTAGCCTCGGTGTAAGCATTTACCGTAAAGATGGCGAAGATATCCAAGCATTATTGATTGATGCAGATGCAGCTATGTTGAAAGCGAAGCAATTTGGCGGTAATCGTTTGGAATTTTATAGAACAGAGATTACTGCGCAGCTGCCTAAACAATTACAGTTAGAAACAGACTTACACTCTGCACTTAAAAATAATGAATTCGAAGTTTATTATCAACCTTTGATTGATTTAAAGACAAACCAGATTTCAGGTATGGAAGCGTTGCTGCGTTGGAAGCACCCACAGCAGGGTTTTATTTCTCCAGTTAATTTTATCCCGTTGGCGGAAGAAACGGGTTTGATAGTGCCTATTGGTGAATGGGTATTGAAAGAAGCCTGTGCTCAAACTCGTATTTGGCATCAAATGGGTTTTTCATCACTAAAAGTAGCTGTTAATTTGGCGGAAAAGCAATTACGCCAAGATAATTTTGTCGGCACCATTGATCGTATCTTAACAATGACTGATTTTAGCCCCCGGTTTCTTGAGCTTGAGATAACTGAAACAGCTATTTTAGATGAAACTATTACTAATTTATTGAAAGAGTTTAAGAAGAGAGGCTTGAGTTTGTCTGTAGATGATTTTGGAACAGGTTACTCTGGTTTAAGCTACTTAAAGCGTTTTGCCATTGATAAATTGAAAATAGATCAGTCTTTTATCCGGGATATTCCAGCGAGCAGTGATAGTATCACTATTGTTTCAGCTATTATAGCGATGGCAAAAGAGTTGGGAGTGAATGTGCTTGCAGAAGGTGTTGAAACGGAAGAGCAGTTGGAGTTTTTACGTAAGAAAGGGTGTAACTATATTCAAGGATACTATTTTAGTAAGCCAGTTGACGTTAGTGGGTTTACTCAGTTATTGTTGAAATCACGTGAGACGGTGTCACATCCTGTTGCAGAGTAACTTAATATAAATAGATGTAAGGAGGAATAGTACCAATGAAAGGAATCAATAAAAAAATAGTAGGTTCTTTGTTGCTAGGATTGATGACGACCTGGTCATTTGCAGCGTTTGCATCTGGATATAAGTTAGAATTTCAGAGTGCTTCGACATTAGCTGATTCAGGTGATGCGGCAGTGGTCGAAGATGCGGGTACTAACTGGTATAACTCTGCGGGGTTGGTGTATTTGCCACAGCAGCTTGTGTTATCTGGCATTGAAATTTATCAACAGACTAAGTTTACTGGATCAGTGGCTGCCCCGAATGCATTGCCTGTTGCTCCAGGGTTTGGTGCTACTGGCACAGCTAATTCTTATCCGAATGCTTTTCTTCCGGCAATTCATTATGTTTATCCATTTAAAGAACGTTGGGCGGCTGGCATTAGTATTGTACCTGCATGGGGGTTGATGGAGGATTATGGCAGTTCGTTTCTACGTTATGATTTAATACGGCTTTATACTAAAACAATTGATGTTGCGCCTAGTTTGGCTATGAAAATAAATGATCAGTGGTCTATTGGTTTAGGACCTGATTTTCATTATTTCTATCTTTCAAGTAAGAATGCGGTTAGAACACAAGTGCCACCACTACCGCCACCATCAACGATTCCTGGAACACCTAATGATTCCTTATCCAAGTATTCTGCTAGTCACTGGAACGAAGGTTGGCATGCAGGTTTATTATTTCGTTTGAGCGATACCACACGCTTTGGTTTAAATTATCGTTCAAAAATAGTGATGCATTTAAACGGCTATAGTGATTTTGATCTGAGTGGAGTTGGAACTTATGAAACCAACCAATTTAAGGTCAATATCCCGCTTCCACCCACTACCTCATTTAGTATTTATCACGATATGAATGCTGTTTGGGCAATGATGGGGACTGTGTCATACGATCAATGGGGTGTTATCAAAGCGTATAATGCTTCCAATTACATGACTCCAACGGGTGTGATTAATGCATCACTACCTCAATATATGCAAAATACTATTGATTGGGGTGTGGGAACTCACTACAAATTGAATGATCAGTGGATGTTGCGTGGCAATGTTAAATACGAACCTACACCGACTAAGAATGCTTATCGTGATGTGAGTTTCCCTGATGGCGATAAATTAGGGTTCCAGATTGGTGCGCGATATCAAATTAACAAAAAGCTCATGGTTGATTTGATTTATGGTCATGTATTTGTGAAAACAGCCCATATTGGAATTCAAAATCCAGTGACAACAGCAAGTGCAAACGGGCATGTTAATACCAGCATTGACCTGGCAGGCGCACAGTTGGTGTGGAATATTTAAAGCTGCTTAGTATAGTCTTTCCCAGCAAAGGGAAAGGCGAGTGCTAAGTGGGCGCTGAATAGGTACTATTTTTTAGGGTAACGACTCATTCTTGCTTAGAACTTCCCTCTCCCGCCCATTAATAATGCTAGAAAAACTGATCTCGAGTGCGGGAGAGGGAAATTCTAAGCAAGAGTGAGTCGTTACGTTTTAGGTAATACTGACATTAAATGTTGAGACAAGTTAACAATGGAAATTTGCATTAATCGTTTTAAACCAGATACAGATTTGAAGCAAGAAATAGTAAAGGTTGCGCAAGAAAAAAATATACAAGCAGGTTTCATTTTAACATGCGTGGGAAGCTTAAAACAGGCTTGCTTAAGGTTTGCTAACCAGTCTGACTCCGTCTGCTTCAAGAACTATTTTGAGGTTATTTCACTCGTAGGGACTGTTACTGCAAAACAAGGAGTTCATTTACATATAGGGATAGCAGATGAGAACGGTCAGGTAGCTGGCGGGCATTTAATGGATGGTAATATTATTTATACTACAATGGAAATAGTCATAGCTAATCTACCCACGTTGATTTTTCGCCGCGAAATAGATGCAAACTACGGTTACCGAGAATTGGTGGTTGAAAAGGTGCCTTTCTTGTGATGATTGCTGTGAGGTATTTTAGAGTAAATAGCGCTAACAGGTGATGATTTGTACCAAATATGTTACATTATCCTGCTATTACATCTCAAAATGCAGGTAAATCTCCATGCAAAACGACTCATTAAATAATCAAGAACTCACCATTTCCCTGGTACGTGATTTGATCAAAGAAAAGCGCTCTGATCGGCGTTGGAAAAATATACGATTTCTTTTAGGATTCATAATTATTGTCACCGCTATTTTTCTCATTGTGAGAGCAAATTCTCCTGAGCTATCAGAAGGCGAAGGCAAAGATTATGTCGCCTTGATTCGTTTGGATGGCATGATTGGGCCAGGCGAAAATTTTTCAGCTGATACAGTCGTTCCTTTGCTGCAAGAAGCTTTTGCTGACCATGATGCTAAAGGCGTAGTGTTGGATATCGATTCGGGTGGTGGTACGCCAGTGCAAGCGTCGATTATTCATGATGCTATTCTTGATTTAAAAAAGAAATATCATAAAAAGGTCGTTGTAGTGGGAGAAGATATGTTGGCGTCAGGGGCTTATTTTGTCGCTGTTGCGGCAGATAAGATCGTAGTGAATCCTAATACGGTGACAGGCTCCATTGGCGTGATTATGAAAGGATTTGGGTTTCCTGATCTTATTAAAAAACTAGGAATTGAACGGCGGGTAGTGGCATCGGGCGTAGATAAAGACCGCCTTGATCCTTTTTTACCGCAGAGCAAAGCTGATCTTGATAAAATTCGGCAAGTAATTGGTGAAGTGCACAGTAACTTTAACCAGGTTGTTATGCAAGGGCGACAAAAAAAGCTACGTGCTGATCCCAGTGAATTATTTTCGGGCGATTTTTGGGCAGGGTCTACTGCTTTAAAATTAGGGTTGGTTGATGGTTTAGGTAATCTGTCTGACGTATTGCGCGATGAATTTAAGGTTTCTAGATATAAAGATTATAGCCAGTCGGGTTCTGTGCTTAAATCGCTGGCAGGACAATTCGGTGCTTCGCTGAGTATGGCGTTGAGTAATACGCAAATGCGAGTGTATGAAAAAATATAGTGACAGATGCTGAATAGATACGATAAATAAGGTTTTAACTATGGACGTACAAGCGCTTGTTATTTTAGACGTTCAAGCACAACGCTTAATTTGTCGTGGCGAATGGAATTTAGCCAATCTTATTAAAATAAAAACAGATCTTAAGAAAATTGCCTGGCCTAAGCAAGGAAAACTGATTGTGGATGGGCAGGCAGTCAACCGAATGGATAGTGCAGGAGCCTGGCTACTTAATCATTTGTTTAAAGAAATTTCTTCCGTTGGGTTAAAACCTCAATTACAGCGCTTTTCAGAACAAGCACAAGAACTGTTGGCGCTGGTAGCCAAACGTGCTGTGGATTCTGCAGAAGTCCCTGTCATTAAACGCCACAATAGTATCGAGCGTTTAGGGCGTGCGACGATAGAACAGCTGATGGAGTTTAAAAATTTTCTTCGCTTTACAGGCGAATTAGCCTTTGAATTTGCGCGTGGTATTTTCCATCCCGCACGTTGGCGTTGGAGCGAGCTTGCGGCTGTTATTGATAAAACAGGGTTTCAGGCATTACCTATTATTGCTTTATTGTCATTTATGATTGGTGTTGTTATTTCCTATCAAATGGGGAACCAGTTGCGTAATTATGGGGCTAATGTATTTATTGTTAATTTGCTGGGACTATCTGTGTTACGTGAGTTTGGTCCATTGATTACAGCTATTATGGTTGCCGGTAGAACAGGCTCTGCTTTTACTGCTCAGTTAGGGACGATGAAGTTGAATCAAGAAATTGACGCATTGAATACCATGGGCGTGACACCTGGACAATTGCTCTTGCTGCCACGCTTGCTAGGTCTCTTTATCGCCCTGCCCTTGTTAACGATGTGGGCGGATGTATTTGGTGTGTTGGGCGGAATGTTAATGGCGAATAATATGCTTGGCATTACAGCCTATGATTTTTTGCATCGCTTTCAACATGAAATACCGATGCGAGCTTTATTGATTGGGTTAGGCAAGGCGCCTATATTTGCTCTGCTGATTGGTAGCATTGGTTGTTTTCAGGGGATGATGGTACAAGGGAGTGCGGATAGCGTAGGCAAGCAAACGACTCGCAGTGTAGTGCTAGCCATTTTTTTTATCATTGTGGCGGATGCTATTTTCTCTATCATTTTTAGTAGATTGAAATTATGACCGATCATCAGCCTATTATTGAGGTGAAAGAGGTTAGCGTGCGACTTGGCGGCACCTGGGTGCATAAAAATTTAAACTTGTCTGTTGACCGGGGTGAAATAATAGCCATTGTGGGTGGTAGTGGTTCAGGCAAAACGACTCTTTTACGTGAAATGCTGATGTTGCAACGACCTGATACGGGATCCATTCGTATATTTAATCACGAGCTCACAACCGCTTCACCCACTACCCTGTTGGAAGTGCAGCAACGTTGGGGAGTTTTATTTCAGCAAAATGCTTTATTTAGTTCTTTGACCGTGCAGGAAAACACGGCATTTCCTTTACGTGAGCATACCGCATTAGATGATAAGACTATCAATGAGCTGGCCATTCTTAAAGTCTTGTTAGCAGGCTTGCCAGTGGATGCAGCCATAAAATATCCAGCAGAGCTCAGTGGTGGTATGCAGAAGCGGGCTGGTATAGCACGAGCGATTGTTCTGGATCCAGAGTTACTTTTTCTGGATGAGCCTACATCAGGGTTAGACCCAGATAGTGCAGGCGCTTTCGATGAGTTAATATTAAACTTACAAAAGACCATGGGTTTGACTATTGTAATGGTGACGCATGATTTGGATAGTTTGTGGCATGTGACTAATCGTGTGGCTTTTTTGGGTGAAGGTAAAGTGTTATGTGTGGATAAGATGGCTGCATTGGTGAAAAACCCGCACCCACTTATTCAGGCGTTCTTTAATGGTGCGCGAGGACGTATAACACAAAAGATTTATGATTAAGGGTGCATATGGAAACTAATATTAATTATACGATAGTAGGCGCATTTGTTATTGTGTTAGTTGCTTGCATCACGTTGAGTGTTATCTGGTTGTCGGCAGGTTTTTCTGTAGATGAATACAAAACTTATCAGGTATTCATGAAAGAATCTGTGAATGGGTTAGCGGTGGATGCGCAAGTTGAATTCAATGGCGTGAATGTAGGGACAGTCAAGAGTATTGAGATTAGCCAGAAAGATCCGCAAGTAGTCATATTACTATTAAATGTAAAAAAGGATACACCGATTACCTTGGGAACGCATGCAACGCTCAATATGAAAGGTCTAACCGGCATTGGTTATCTTGCTTTAATTGATAAAGGAACAGATACCAGACCACTGCAAGCATTGCCAGGCCAACCGTATCCAGTAATTAATACAGCACCTTCCTTGTTGGTGCGGTTTGATACGGCAATGACTAAGTTAAATGACAGTTTGCATCAAGTCAGTGTGTCTATTCAATCACTGCTGGATCAACAAAATTTACGTTCTATCAAGCAAATTCTGCAAAATCTACAGTTTGCAACACAATCTTTACCCACGCTATTACAAACAAGCCGCAATGTCATGCAAACTATCACAACACAAACATTACCTGCAGCTAATCAGGCAATGATTAATTTAGATATTCTGACACGGAACATGGCCAGCGTGTCAGGCGAAATCAAACAGAATCCAGCTGTATTAATCCGTGGGACACAACCGCAACCGTTAGGGCCAGGGGAAAAATAAATGTATTTCAATGTAATCAGAAATAGAATATTGGTTATCGCTATACTATTCTTGCTTTCGGCTTGCTCAGTTTTTTCTCCGGTTAAAACAGAACAAACAACTTCTTATGTGTTAAATACCTTACCCTCGCCTGTCACGAAAAAACCTACGCATAAAATCACCTTAATGGTAACGCAGCCAGCAACGAGTCAAATTTATAATACGACACAAATGGCTTATACCATGCAACCTTATCAAGTTGCTTATTTTGCTAAAAGCCGCTGGGCTGATACACCTCCGCAGATGCTGCAATCCTTGTTAGCAGAAGCATTACAGAATACGCATTATTTTTATGCGGTGGGGGTGTCGCCGGTGCTGGGTCAATATGATTATGTGCTTAATATGCAATTGGTTCAATTCGTACAACGGTTTTCTGGACGTGGAAGTGAAGTACTTATTACGTTGCGTACACAAATTAGCAAACCGGCGGATAATCAGGTTATTGCTGCTAAACAATTTGTTATTGTGGAACCAGCTCCAGCGAATACCCCTTATGGTGGAGTAGTTGCGGCCAACAAAGCAACAGCCAGGCTTTTAATGCAAATAACAAGGTTCTGTTTGCAAGAAATCGATAGCCTGTAAATTTGTCTCAATTGGTTTTAATAGTTATTATCAATGGATACTGAAGCTAAAGATATTAAACTAAAATCTCTCCAGCTCTTAATATCTTTAACGTCCACAACGTCCTTGCAATTATCTGAGAATGAAAGACAAAGTTGTACATTCTTATACGTTTGGGTAGCTTTATCATATTCACCTAAACTTTTAACTCTGCAGTTTGCGCCATCACTAAAGATTTCAAATCTCTTGGCCGTAGTGACTCCAGAGGTAATACCAAATGAATTTCTAATAATCTCAATTAGATGTGGATTAGTTGACTCTTCATTTAACTTCGGCATCATTGCTATAAAGGTTTCCGTGTCTTCATCTGCTAAGCCATCCGATCCTGGAAGAGATTGGCGATAAATTTGATTATTTTTAACCCAACTTGCTATCCAATTTCCATTTTCTTTATACATTGCAATGGTTCCTGGGCGCTTATTAATATCTGATAATTCGGGTTTCTTCTCTACCCTTAAAATACGGAAGTCTTCAACTTCTCTAAAACGAAAAGCACACCACTCAGTCCACTCAGGTGTAAGTGAATGTTTTTTAAAATAAATACTATGATCATTTTCTATTAAAAACTCACCTCTTTCATTTCTATTAAGAAAAGATGGCATTTTTTTCACAGATCCATGAAGATCCTCAGGATCCTCAAAGTCCATGGAGGTTTCTTGAGGGATTAAATTAATAATGCTGCCTTCCACTTTGTAACAATAACCCATTATTGGTAATGTTATGGCCGCTGAAATGCATGCTACTTTTAATAATAAATTAAAAAAAAACATCAATCTCATAAAAATACTTTCTTTCTCTTGCAAAAGATTATTCACCTTTATATGTTCGTCGATGTAGATAGCTTACTCTAGGTGGTGATGGCGGAGGAGGAGGTGCATCAATCCAAATAGGAATAATGGCACCTTTTTGAGAAGTGTAGCGCGATACCATGGTCGGCGAACCAAAAATATAGATACTGCTGCTATCAAGAGCAGCAGCAAAGATTTTTTTATCTGATGAAACATTTGCATGTGACCAGTTACGGGTACGAGCGTAGACTGTGTCACCATGTAAGTATTGTCCTTCAAAGCGTGAAGCATCGGTAATATCCACATTCATATTAGTGGCAGCGCCAGCCAGGCCAATATGGGCTTTGCCACTGGCATCGACATATAAACTATTGCTATTAATCCAATAGACATACACGTGACTACTATCATTAGCCGAAACTTTTTTCAAATTGACGTAACCGACGATGCTTGTTGTGCCATTGCCGCAGGCATCAATTGTCAAAGCATCGCTATCAGCGCCAAGAATATTCACATCGCCATTGCCTTTGTGAGAAATAGATTGAATACCTACATGACCATTGATTTTAACACTGCCTTTGCCGTTGACTTTAATGTTTAGGGAGGGAGTGTTAGCGCCGATGACAACAACAGTTCCTGAGCCTGTTTGATTAACACGTGTCAAGTTCATATCGCCTGAGAGGAAAGTGTTGCCGCAATCGCAGGAACTAATCATTAAGCGATCGCTAAGGATATCGCGACCGTAGATATTGCTGCTACCAAAGTTCTTTAATACCTGTAAGTTATGTATATTGATACGGACGATTACATTCTTCAGGCAATCTTTGCTTTCTTTCACTTTGTGTATATATAACGTGTTATTAATCATTTCCACACTAATTTGGCGAGTAGAAGCATTCGGTCCAACGATGAAGACACTATTGTGCTCTGCTCTGCCAGAAATTTGTACCTGGAAATCACCTGATACGCTGACTTGGGTAAAATCAGGTACTCGTACCATTAACGTAGTGATTGCTTTTGAGGGTGGTGCAGTATTGTTGTATGTTTCGATGCTGTTGGGAGTTCCGGTAAAGTACCAGGAATCGGCATTTTTGACCCAATTGTTAGAGTTAAGATTAATTTGCTGTGCCCAGGTTTCTTTAAGTAAATTTTCATGTAATTGGGTTTGGTCATAGCCGCTGTTATTGGTGGAGCAGGCGGTTAATGTGCAAAAGAGCAGGATAATGCTTCCTAGTAGCCCAAGTTTTTGCATAACGTTCCTCAGAGTGTACGGATAGAAGAAATTTATCATAGATGGGGATGGGATTAAAGGTAAAAGGCTCTTTAGGTTGCTTTCTATCCAGTGTGAGGGCGTAGTCATGCCTAGAAAATTTTAGATCATTGCATAGTCTCTCCCCTGGTGGGAGAGGCCGTCGCGTAGCAATGGCCTCTCTCGCAAAGGGAGAGGCTGTGCAAAGATGCAAAATGATAGTGTATTAAGATGATGGCCTTGATCAAGAAGCTGCGCATTGCAGAACATAGAGGTGCCCATACACAGGCTCATTATTTTGCATGCGAGTAGTGATTTCTTGATAAGAAAGAATGGAGAAATGTTGTTTTGCTGCAAGCCCATCCAGATAATCTTTATGATGAGAAAACCGCCCTGATTGATTCATTTTAAAAGCTGAAGAGTGACCGATTTCAGCATTAAAAACGAATAACCCCGCAGGACGTAAAGCCTGGCTAACAAATTGGAAAAGGGTGTCTAGTTCTCCGCTATAAACTAACATATCACCCGCGAGTATTAAATCGTATTGTGCCACTTTGTCCGCTAAAAAAGTCGTAACGTCATTTTTGATTAATGCATCATATAATTTTTTTTGGGCAGCGATTTCTAGCATATTTGCTGATAAATCAACGCCAGTCAGTGAGTTTGCATGACGCTTGAATGGTACGCCGCATAGGCCAGTACCACAGCCTAAATCTAAAATATCAAATTTTTTATGAGGTGTAATTAATTGAGCAAGCGCATGCCCAATTATTTCTGGTAGTTTATAATCTAGCGCATTGAGTAAGTGCGATTCATAATGATCAGCGTAGGAATCGAATAACGATTGAATATAATCGGGTGGTGCTGCGAGTAAATGCTGGTTTTGTGAAAGCATTTTAACAGTATATGCCACTGCTTCATTACGAGGTTGTAAGCGCAATGCTTCTTGGAAATGCTGCATGGCAAGCCCCGAATGTTGCTTGGCAAGAAAAGCCACGCCAAGGTTATTGTGCGCAGCAAATAAGTCAGGGTCCACGGTAACAGCGCGTTGATAATATTGTATCGCTGTATCGAGAAACCCTTGTTGCATATTTATATAACCTAGATTAAATAATATTTGTGTATCTTGCGGTCGTAATGCCAGCGCATTTTGATAATGTGATTTTGCTTGATTAAAGCCGCCTTGCTTTAAATAACATGTTGCTAAATTAGACTGTGTTTCAAAATGATAAGGCTGTGCCATTTCTATAGTGATAAATTCAGCGAGTGCGTCTTCAATTTTATTTTGTTGCATGAATGCGCAAGCTAAGTGAAAGCGTGCAGCAAAATGTTCTGGTGCATATTGCAGTAGCTCTTGATACGTGCTGATGGCATCAGCGAATAAGTTTTTCTTGGTTAAGGCTAAGCCTAAATTGTAATAAGCATCTATATAGTTGGGTTGTTTGGCAATGGCTTTGCGATAATAGCTGATTGCATCATCTAATTTACCTTGGGCATAATAAACCGTTCCAAGATTATTGAATGCAGCAATATATTCTGGGTAGTTGGCAATTGTATTATGTAAGACGCGAATGGCTTGGCTAAATAGACCTTGTAGCTTTAGTGCATTAGCTAGATGCAGATGAATAGTGGGGTTTTTAGCATCATATTCTATGGCTTTTTGTAAATATTCTACCGCATCAGAAAAATTATCTTGTTGGATACATAAAATGCCTAACCAGTGCAGTGCTTCCACGGTGCGCGGATTATCACGCAAAATAGCAAGATAACCCGTTTTTGCCTGATCGAGTTCACCTGCTTGATGTAAGGCGCGAATAGCTGCCATATCGGGTTTGTTTAGCACTCTTAGGTTGTCCTGATTAAATAGCTTGTACATTAAACACTAGAACATCTAAAATCCAGAATCTATACCCATTGCACTTCAAAATGCGAAGTGTAATAGGTATAGATATTACGAGTATACTAAAAATGTTAAGCAAATAGTGCAAGGTTCTTCATTATCATGGATCAACTTATTCGTGTCGCGCAATCTCCTGTGCATGCGCAGCTTATTATCCCAGGTTCAAAGAGTATAACAAATCGTGCTTTGTTGCTTGCTGCATTAGCAAATGGTGTTTCAGAGATTTCAGATATACTGATCAGTGATGATACACTTGCTATGGTAAATGCATTGCAAGAGTTGGGAGTCGTCATACAACTGGATAAAAACTCATGTTCTTGCATCGTTGGCGGTGGAAATGGCCAATTTCCACGGCAAACAGCGTCTATCTGGTGTGGAGATTCAGGAATAGTAGCAAGATTTTTATTGGCGGCATGCAGTGCGTCGCCCGGTGTTTATACATTTACAGGTTCTGAACAATTACGTAAACGGCCTATTGTTGAATTATTGCGAATATTAATGCATTTAGGCGCGCAAATTATTTATGAAAATGGTAAGCAGTTGCCAGTCACGGTGGTTGGAGTGAACGCTCTGCGCGGTGGTAAAATAACTGTAGATGCGACAGAAACTGGACAGTTTGTTTCGGCATTACTGATGATTGCTCCTTTTGCGAAAACGTCCTTTATGATTCAGGCAGCAGAATTAGTCAGCTATCCCTATATAGAAATGACTTGCACGATGATGGCTGAGTTTGGTGTTTTGGTGCGCCGCATGCATCAAACCTGTTTTTCTGTGCTGGTGCCGCAGCGTTATCAAGCGTGTGATTATAGAGTTGAGCCTGATTTTTCTACGGCGTCTTATTTTTTTGCAGCAGCAGCAATTACTGGTGGAGAAGTGACTATTCAGGCTGTTTCTGTGCAGAACTCGAAACAAGGTGATGTTGCTTTTTTGAAAGTATTAGAAAAAATGGGCTGTACTATTATTGCTAACGAACAAGGTTTGACGGTTAAAGGTGCTGTCGAGTTGCGTGGTATTCATGTGGATATGCGTGATTTTTCCGATATTTTTATGACCTTGGCTGTTATTGCGCCTTTTGCCAATACACCTACCACGATGACTAATATTGGCCATACTTGTTATAAGGAATCGAATCGTCTTGCTGTCATGTATGCAGAATTAGAAAAACTAAGTGTTAAAGTAGAGAGAGGAGCTGACTGGTTGAAAGTTTATCCTGGCATGCCGCAAGGAGCCACAATTGATAGCCATCAGGATCATCGTATTGCGATGGCATTTGCTGTCATGGGATTACGTGTACCAGGTATGATTATTAGCGGAGCAGAATGCGTTAGCAAAACCTGCCCTGATTTTTTTAAGTTATGGCATGGCCTTTATCGGGATGAATACCCCCTTCAATAATAACGGTTGCTGAAGAGTAAGCAATAGAGCTTGGGCCTTGATTTTCATTTTTAATAAATGAAGAAGGTTTCACAAAGGAAATTAAATTTTCATTATAGATAGAAAAAATAGGTTGTTTGAAATTGATCATGCGTGGATCCATGATATGAAATAAATGATTGTAATTTTTAGTATCGCGAAAACGTATTTTACCGACAAGATCCATATAAGGCGTTGTGATACCGACGATAGTTGCGGCACCTCCTGGCAAGATGATTTTAGGCGTGACAAAGAATGAGTTACCCAGATTCGTTTTGGTTACCCCGGCGTAGGTTAATGTTTCTGTTGAGTTGTTGACCAATCTTAATGTGAGTGTGCTATTGGTTGGAGCATTAAATGCAAAACATAAATGAGGTAGGATACAAAAGCTGCAAAAAAAGAGCATTATTTTGATGATTTTCATAAAACACCTCTGTTGAGTCGACTGTTTTAAATGAGTAACCCTCCTTGGTGTATTTAGCATTAGTCTCGCTCCTTGTGGGAGAGGCTAATGCTAAGCAAGTGTTGAATTATTACCTGTTTTGCTGCTCTTTCTGTTTTTATTACCCTTACGTTTTTTCTTGGGATTGGCTGATTGTTGCATTTCATGCAGCATTTTCTCACGCTGCTCAGGCATTGCAGAGTAAAATTGTTGCCACCATTCTGCCAGTTCTTGTACCGGCTCTCCTGTTTGTGCGCGTAGTAATAGTAAATCATACCCTGCACGAAAACGTGGATGCTCTAGCAATCGATACGGTTGTCTGCCGCGTCTATAAGTAAAACGATGCTGCAATAAACAAATCTCACGTATAGATAACTGCATCAAACGTGGAATTGTCAAACGTTCCGTTTGTTGTTTGATAATATGTTGCAGCGCTTTCTCAAAGGCAAGGTAAACGGGTACCTGGCTTGTTTGAAGCTGTGTTACTTGTTCTGATACAGGGTGCCATAAAATAACAGCAAAGAGAAAAGCAGGTGACACAGTTTTCCCTTCGCTGATACGTTGATCAGTATTGGCGAGCGCTGCATTCAAAAGTACTTTACTGGCATTGGAGTAAATAAATAGCTTTGATATCAAGCCATATTTTTGCAACAAATGAATAGTTGCGAGCGTTGCGCCACCTTGAAATATTTTCAATACTTCCTGAAAGAGCCGGGCTGCAGAAACATGGTCTAACAAATGACCCAGTTGCATCAAAGGTTCTTCGGTTTCAGGCGTAATATTGATGTTGAGTTTGGCAAGAAAGCGCACTGCTCGTAATAAACGCACTGGATCTTCATGAAAGCGCTTCGTAGGATCGCCAATCATGTGTAATACTTTTTCTTTGATATCCTGCATGCCGCCAACGAAATCGACAATAGAATAATCCGCAATATTATAATAAAGTGCATTGATTCTAAAGTCACGACGCACGGCATCATCTTCAATGGTGCCATACACATTATCTCGCACGATCATGCCTTGATGTGACTTACCCTGTGCTTCCTGAGCATTTTCATGATGAGTGCGAAAAGTTGCCACTTCAATAATGTCATGCCCAAATAAAATATGAGCTAGTCGAAAACGCTTCCCGATCAAGCGACAATTTTTAAATAGTCGGCGTATTTCTTCTGGCCGTGCATTGGTTGCGATGTCAAAATCTTTAGGTGTATGGCCTAGCAATAAATCGCGTACGCAACCGCCTACCAAGTAAGCATTAAAGCCAGCCTCATGCAGACGATACAGCACTTTAAGCGCATTACGATTAATAGCGCTACGTGAAATTGTATGCTCAGCACGTGGAATAATTAACGGTGCTAATTTATTTTTCGGGGAGGTCTTTGTTTTTTTGATTGTTTTTATAAAACCTTTCAACAAGCTTATAATTTTATGGTCCCTCGCATCTTAATGACTTACCAAATCCAAATATTTGCGTATAATACCACTTCTTCTTGATTTAAATCTATACAAATTATACGTTGCTCCCTTCGTCTAGTGGCCTAGGACGTCGCCCTCTCACGGCGGTAACGCGGATTCGAATTCCGCAGGGAGCGCCATATTTATCAATGAGTTATAATTTAAAGTGTTCTAAAAATAGCCATCTTCGGTAAAGTATCGGTAATATCCCTTGTTGAAATCATATCAATCCTACGTCACTATTGTTCATTAGAATAATCCCGTTTATACTATTGATAACACGGCCTGCTCCTCTACATTGAAAAATGCACGAGCGGGTTTTCTTTTTTATGGATAAGAAAAAAAGCAATGTCGACCTATAACAAACCCTATCGCACCTATGAGCAACAGCTGGCATTATTAAAATCTCGGGGTTTAGAAATAACAAATGATAACGTGGCATTAGAGTATCTACGTCGCCTAGGTTATTACCGCTTAAGCGGATATTGGTATCCATGCCGACAATTGATTCCTATGCCACCCTCCCAATCAAAAGCAATAAGACCGCAACGTAAAGATGAATTTATTCCTGGGTCGAGCTTTCAAAATGCGGTTGAGCTATACGTCTTTGATAAAAAATTACGATTGCTGATACTGGATGCGATTGAAAGAATTGAAGTGGCGTGTCGAGGTGATATTGCTTATTTGTTAGGGAAGAAAGATAGGTTTGCTTACAACAATCCATCCTTGCTGCATGGTAATTTCACTAAAAAGGTAGATGCCAAAACAGGTAGAACAAAATACCATGAATGGCTAGTAAAACATGATCAGTTAATACAGCGA
>Ga0206921_10033_pt1 | contig 39629 bp, 42 predicted proteins | sample Alteio_BWOrgHeat_66_FD_152930 | JGI IMG/M metagenome (GOLD analysis project Ga0206921, IMG submission 152930) | Enriched cells from forest soil in Barre Woods Harvard Forest LTER site, Petersham, Massachusetts, United States -... | ecosystem: Environmental > Terrestrial > Soil > Temperate forest >...
TATCCAATCCCGGCATTTGGCCATCGCATCGGCAAGTGAGGAGCTTAACACAGGATTTAAAATACCTATTGTTTTGAATTGATCTAGATTCCCGTCGATTTCAACAACAAAGGAAATGTGTACGGTGTCTACTGACATCTTTTTCCCATTTGAATCCGCCGGGATAGTCAAATTGTTTTTAAAAGCTTTTACAAAAGCAATTGGACCGCCTTTGTAATTTGCCATTTGCACAGTGTCCGTAAACGGATGCGCAATTCCTTTTATATCGTATCCGGTTCGAGACGATATCTTTCCATTATCAAATTTATAGGAATATCTGATTGAATCGGTGCCAAATCCTTTGGTAAGTCCTTTCCATTCTCCATCGAATAATCCTTTTTTAACGTCGCCCTGAACCATAACTCGATAGTTTTCTCCGTAAACAATCCAATGCCCATTTCCTTCTTTACATATCATAACACCTGTTGTGGTATAACATTCCCAGTTAAAACCCCTTGAATATAAAGGGAAACCTTGGTCAATGTACTTTATAACCGAATAAATACCCCCCCGTAGGAAAATAATAATATTCAAAGCCAACCTTTTCTGAATTTTTAAAGGTAGCTTGGTGTTGTCGTTTTCCCGTTGGGTAAAAATTTATGCAAGTTCCATCAAGCATGAGAGCGGAACGCGATCCGTCAAATTGAGTAGCTTCACATTTTCCAATACACTTAATTTTCCCGTCTTTATAATATTCTTTTAGGTTCGGACGGTTGTCACCCGAGTCGGGGGGAAGAAAAACTCTTATAAAATCTGCACTATCCGACGTACTTACCTTATAATATCCGCGGTTACTATTTTTAAAATAGACAATAGTTGTATCCCTTTTCTCGCATTTTGCCGATCCGGCGAGAAAAAAAACAGTTAAAAAAAACAGGGTGTATTTAAGCATAATACGTGATGGGGGCTACCCGATTTAATTGTAAATATAGATTGAAAACTGCGAAATGACAAGTATAGTAAACGAACTCAACTATCCACTTTGATGGTTAATTCCCTGTAAACGATAGGCTAACCTGCGCCGATGCAATTTAAAGGAAGTGAAAAACTCGTTGCGCCTAAGCGTTGAGGGAGTGAATAGTATTAACCAGGCGGTGGGTTTGTTGAGCGAAGTTGCGGAGCCGGTGGGGGTTTAATATTCGAGTATTTCTTCGTCAAAAGGGATATTGAAGGATTCGCCATTACCAAATGGTTTGCTAACGTACGTCAATGGCAAAATAACTCTTGTTCTGTAAGGTATTCCGTAGAATCTGGTGGGCACCCAATAATGACATTTACCCAGCGCTTCGGCGAGTGCCTTATTTAAGTCCTGATTAACAATTCCCAATGTTTTCAAATCTGAAATAGTACTATCCTTCTCAACGACAAAAGAAATTTTGACATTCTCTAACGAGATCTTTTTTCCATCGGGCCCCGTTGGTACGCTTAAATGTTTGTTAAGCTCATCAATAAATAAGTTAAAGCCACCCAGGTAATTCGCTGCGACTTCTATTATAACAAACGGAAAAGCCCTGCCCGCCTTATCATACCCTATACTCGATGTTACAACACCTTTTTTAAACTTGTAAATATATTTTATTGAATCAGCACTTATTACTTTTGAATCTGTACCTATTACTCTTCCATCCCATTCCCCTTCTCTATACCCGTCTTTAACTGTACCGCTAAAAACAATGTTTTTATATTCTTTGTCATATACTACCCATTCGCCATTACCCGCGTTACAAATCATAGTTCCGGCGGGATTATAACACTCCCAATATTGCGCCTCATCATTAAATGTTTTGTGTGATAGTGAGTGTTTTATTGAAAAATAGATACCCCCATTGGGGTAATATATTTCTTCAAATCCTTCTTTATGGTCTTTATAATATTGGGTTATACTTTCCCTTTTTCCATCAGGATAATACCGGATACATGTACCACCAAAAGAAATCAGACCTTTCTTAAATTTTTCGTAAAGTGGGTCAGACTTCCCTATAAGCTTAATTTTTCCGTCTTTATAAAATTCTTTTATATTATAAAGTTTGTCACCCGAATCTGGTAGAAGGATCACCCTGAAAAAATCAGCGCTATCAAGCGAACTTACTGTATGGTACCCATGGGTGTCATTTTTAAAATAGACCATTGTCGTGTCTCTTTTCTGGCATTTCGCCGGTACGGAGAGAGAAAAAACTGCCAATATAAACAGCGTATATTTAAGCATATTGCGTGATGAGGAGTTGACCCGTTGAGTTGTAAATGTAGAGTAAAAACTGCGAAATGACAAGTTCAGTAAACCAGCCAACTATCCACTTGATGGTTAATTCCTTGTAAAGCTAACAGACTAACCCGGACTGGTTTAATTCGTTCAAATGAAAAACTCGCTGCCGTTAAGGATTAAGGAGGTTGATAGTATTAACCAGGCGGTGGCGTTATTACAGGTTTTTATATTTTGATAGGAACCAATCCCGGCATTTGATAAATTCCTCTCTTGTCCTTAGCTCTGGAATCTTTTGCAAAAAGTATTCGGGCTCATAAGATTCGATGATGAGAAAATCTTTTTTAGTGAGTATCTCGAATTTGTAGTTGACACCGTCATCAACAGAAAAAACCGCATCTTGTTTATCATTTATTTCTTTATGATTGATGTTTAACGTGTCCCTGTTTAGTGTATAGAAGCCGGCGTCGTTTAAATATGTTTGAATCATTTTTGCTGAATCGCAATTGACTTCATGGAGTTTTATTTTCGGCTTTGACCAAATGCCATTTTTATTTTTTTTAGAATAAATATAACCCTTTAAACAAACGCCGTCTTTAAAAGCGAGTACATTACAGTCTTTCAAATTCTCCCACCAATAGCTCTCCCTGGTATAGGCAATTAAAAGGTCGTATTGGTCGGCAAAGTTTTTATAAATTATGGATGTTTCTCGTTCGGAGGGGGTAGTGTTTGACTTTAAGTTAAGCGTTTGGGCTTTTATATTTAACGTTCCGGATAACAATAAAACAATAATGACTGCGATTTTATACAATTCTCCTAAGTATACTTTTAGATTTGTCATAATTTTAATGAAACTTAAAATTAGCTTTAATTATTAAATAATTATCCAAGCCCCATGCCCACCCTCATCGACCTCTCCCACACCATTTTTGACGGCCTCGTTACCTACAAAGGCTTGCCTGCACCAATTATTTGCGATTATTTGAGCCGCGAAAATTCAAAACAATTTTATGAAGCCGGGACCGAGTTCCAGATCGGGAAAATTGAGATGGTGACCAATACCGGTACATATTTGGATTGCCCGTTCCACCGGTTTGAGCATGGGATGGACCTCTCGCAAATTGCTTTGGAACAATGCGCCGCGCTGGACGCTATCAGTATTAATGCAAAGGGTACTACTGCAATTGGCGTTGAATATTTTGCCGGGAAAGAGCTAAAAAACAAAGCTATACTGGTTTATACCAACTGGGCCCGGCATTGGAACACGGCTGATTATTTTGAGGGCCATCCCTACCTTACTGAAGATGCCGCCATTTACTTACGGGATGCAGGTGTAAAACTGGTCGGCATCGACAGTCATAATATTGATAATACTGCAGGCAAAACACGCCCTGTACATACCACTTTGCTTGGGGCCGAGATCCTGATCTGCGAACACCTGTGCAATCTTGATAAACTGCCCGAAAGCGGTTTTCAGTTCAATGCCGTACCGCCAAAAATTAAAGGCGCCGGGACGTTTGCAGTGAGGGCGTATGCGAGTTTTGCATAAATCCCCTCCCGTTGTTTGTGTCCTCACAAACAACTACGAAAGTCTGTGAGGACACAGACTTTGGGAATGGGAATAAAAAGACAATTTTAACCCAAGAGTTTTCTCTTGCGGGACTTCAGAAAAAACGGCAAGAGCGCCACATAACCGAAAAAAGCTAATACGGTCATTATTTTGGCGCCATGACTGATGGGCTGGATCGTCCGGAAATCGACTAATACATAGTAGAAATTTACAAGAACGATCAGGACAATCCCGAAGAGGGCAATAGAGGCTGCATTTTTCATTGTAGTAATGTAAGTTTTAATAATTGGGTTGGCTGTTAAACGGAAGCGCATTTGGTTGTCAGCGCGCCTGTCACTTCCAACAATAAAAAATGGTGTTTGTTTGCATCAAATGGTTTATACCCTGCTGATTTGCAAACGCTTACTGGTTAGTTAAAGTCAGGTAAAACCAGCCAATAATTTTTTTAGTCTCAAGGCATTAAATAACATCCGATTACTTAAATTAGCTTTTCCTCATCAACCTAATAGATATGAAAGCCAAATTTGCCCTGCTTTTTATGGCCGTTTTATCCGCAAGCGCCGCCTTTTGCCAAACGTATATTAAAAATGTCACCATTGTTGATGTTTTAAAGGGGAAACTCATTGCCGATCAGACAGTGACGATTAATGGCGAAATCATCACTGATATAGCAGCGTCAAAAAAAGCAACCATCCCGGCCAATGCCAATGTAATTGATGGTTCAGGAAAGTTTTTAATGCCCGGGCTTACTGATGCCCATGTGCACTTTTTTCAAAGCGGGGGATTGTATACCCGGCCGGATGGATTGGACCTGCGCAAATATGTCCCCTACGACCAGGAAATTGCCTGGGGTCACGATCGTATGGACGAATTTTTACGCCGCTACACCAGTTTGGGCATCACTACCGTTGTTGACCCCGGTGCTACCTTCAATTTTTTAAAAGAACGCGACAGTCTGAAGAATAAAAGCTATGCTCCCGCTATTTACATGGCCGGCCCGCTGATCACCACTTATGAGCCCGCGGTATTTAAAGACCTTAAAAACGATGAACCGTTTAACCTGGTAAGCACTCCAGACGAAGCACGGGCATACATCCAAAAGCAATTATCGTATCATCCCGACTTTATCAAGATCTGGTACATTGTGCGGGATAAGGATAAGGAGGCCGGCGCCCGCAAGTTTGAACCGGTTGTGAAGGCGGCAATTGACGAGGCGCATAAAAACAATTTAAGGGTAGCGGTACACGCCACCGAACGAATTACCGCGCAGCTGGCCATTGAGAGCGGCTGCGATTACCTGGTGCACGAAGTAGAGGATGAAGTGGTTTCGGATGATTTTATTAAATTACTGATCAGCCATAAAGTGGTGCTTTGCCCCACCATGATCGTGGAGGATGGGTTTGTACATACTTTCGGCCAAACCACCAAGCCATCGTACTACGAATTCTCCCGCTCGAACCCGGAGCAACTGGGCTCGCTTTACGATTTAAAGCACATCCCCGATACGGGTTTGGTTAACCGCTTTAAAAAGAGAATTGCTGCAAGATCCTCTAATTTTGCGCACGATGATTCGGTAAGAATGGTGAACCTGAAGAAAATGGCTGATGCCGGCGTTAATATCGCAGCGGGTACCGACGCAGGCAATCCCGGCGTAATGCATGCATCCTCCTTATTTGCCGAATTAATGGCCATGCAACAAAGCGGGATGAGCAACTGGCAGATCTTACGGTCGGCCACGGTTGGCGGCGCCATGAGTGTAGGTAAGGAAAACGAATTTGGCAGTATCACAAAAGGTAAAAAAGCCAATATGATATTGCTGACCGCCAACCCTGGCGACAGCCTGGAGGCGCTCAAAAAAATAAGCCTGGTTATCAATAAAGGAAATGTTATTTTGCCGGACACGCTTATAAAAGAAACACCTGTAGCACTGGTTCAGCGGCAGTTAAATGCCTATAATGCCCGCAATATTGAAGCCTTTATGGAACCCTATGCCGATGATATCGAGTTTTACGATTACCCCGATAAACTGCTTGGCAAAGGTAAAGATGCGCTACGCAAGGTTTACTCGGCGATCTTTAACAAATTCACGGCGTTACATTGCGAACTGAAAGGCAGGATGGTACAGGGTAATGTGGTGATTGACAATGAAAGAGTTACCGGCATCGGCAAAGACATTATCAAAGGCGTGGTGATTTACAATATCGAAAACAACAAAATTAAAAAGGTTTATATTGTACAGTAAAGGGGTTTACTACGAATGCCGAATTAATTATTGAACAAATACCCAACTGACAGGCTGATCACCCGGTTTTTAATATTATCGGCCGGAAAGGTGTTGTTGGATATATTAGCAAGGCCCAGTCCATATTGAAGGTTCACAAAAACAGTCTTTTTTATCATAACTCCGCCAATAAGATTTATCCCATAATCGTCAGATTTATAGTGATAGGCAAACGCACGGTCATCGCTAAAAGACGCCGGTTCTTTTTCGGGCCCTGATGTTATGCTGATGGAAACCCCCTGTCCAAAATATGGGCCTCCGCCGAGTTGTAAATATACGTTTTTGGAGATAGGCGCGTGGTAAAGCACATTTACAGATTCTTCGAAATAATCCAATTCCGCGTTATTACGCTCTACCGGGTAATCGATGCCACCGGCCGCGTAATCTTGTACTGGCAGGATTTCACCTTTGGCCGAATACGATATTTCAGGCTGGATAGAAAAGCCTTTGAAACCAATATTCAGCAATACGCCTGCATTTGGCCCGGGTTTGTATTGATTTTTAAGGCCTGCAAATTGGCTGGATCCGCTAAGGGATTGAATGGCCATATTAAGCCCGCCTTCTATCCCGAAATTAACTGATTGTGAAAAAGCAAAGGTTGAAGTTGCCAATAATAAGGCCGAAAGAATAGATTTTTTCAAGGTATAATATTTCAAATAAGGAAAAGCGTGAATCGTTTTAGCAAATCTTCCGGTTATTCTGTTACAAAAAAGTATGGATCCGAACCTGCTAGTTATGGGTGAAGACCAGAAATCATTTCACCCTTTTATAAATATCCTTCAAATTGCGGCCCATTTCTTTGTAATCAAGGCCGTAGCCTACTACAAATTCATTTTCGATCTCGAAGCCTACATATTTTAGTTCGTCGATCTTTTTTAGAAGCGCTTTGGGTTTTAGCAGCAGCGAGCACAGTTTTATGGAGGCGGGTTGTTTTGCCCTTAATTTTTCTAACAGGTAATGGGCGGTGTTTCCGGTATCCACAATATCTTCAATCACTACCACTTCGCGGCCCTTAATATCTACGCTAAAATCAATATCGTCGCGAATTTTAAGGCTGCTTTTGGTGCCGCCGTAATACGAGGCCAGCTTGGTAAAGGTAATTTCGCAGGGGATATCGATTTGTTTGATCAGGTCGGCAATGAACAAAAAGCTGCCGTTCAGCACGCCCACAAATACAGGCACACAATGCTGGTAATCGGCGCTAAGCTGCTCGCCAATTGTTTTGATCCTGTCTTCAATAGCTTTAGCTTTTATGAGGGGCTCAAATTCTAAATCCGCTATTTTTGTTTTCATGCCACTAATGTAGGGAAAAAGTCGGAAAAGTCCGAAAAGTCGGAAAAGTCCGAAAGAATTAATCGAATAGTTGCAAGACTATCATTCATAGGCGGTTACGGTTGCCGCAAGGTGTTTTATCGCCACTAACCGTTCCTGGCTTCCGGACTTTTCCGACTTTCCGGACTTTCGGACTTTCACCGCTAAAAACCTATCTTTGCGCCTCAAATGACGGATTACCAGATTCATACTTTAGCCAACGGCATCAGGATACTATTAAAACATTCGCCTTCTACTATAACGCATTGCTGTTTTGTGGTGAATGCCGGCTCGCGCGATGAAACGGAACATCAAACCGGCCTGGCCCACTTTATCGAGCATCTTTTATTTAAGGAAACCGAAAAACGCAGCACCAGCCAGATCCTTAACCGGCTTGAACTGGTGGGCGCCGACCTGAATGCGTATACCGCAAAAGAATATACTTGTATCCACGCATCCCTTTTAAATCAGCATTTGGAGCGGGCTATTGATCTTTTTGAAGACATCCTGTTCCATTCCACTTTCCCCGAAGATGAAGTGGAAAAAGAGCGCGGGGTTATCCTGGACGAGATCGCTTCGTACCTGGACCAGCCCGAGGAAGCCATACAGGACGATTTTGAAGAACTTTTATTTAAACACCATCCCATAGGCAGAAACATCCTCGGCACAACCGAATCAGTAGGCAGGCTGGGGCGCGATGATATGAAAGCTTTTATCGCCGCAAATTACAACACCTCGCAAATGGTTTTTTCCGTTTTTGGCGATTATGAGCTGAAAAGGGTGATCAAGCTGGCTGAAAAATATTTCGGCGGTATCGAGGCCAATAACACGGCAAAAATCCGGCTGACGCCTGGGCCAACCCATCCGGGACGAATTGTCTCTGCCAAGCCAATATCGCAAACGCATTGTATGATGGGGGCGCAAGCTTACTCATCGTCACATCAGCATAAAAATGCATTATTACTGCTCAATAATTATTTAGGCGGAATGGGCATGAGCAGCCGGCTGAACCTGGAGATCAGGGAAAAGCACGGCATTGCCTACACCATTGAATCGAACTATACGCCGTTAACCGATACGGGTATTTTTTCCATCTATTTTGGCACCGACAAGGAAAAAGCCGAAAAGGCAACCAGGTTAATTTATAAAGAATTAAAAAAACTGCGCGAGAACAAGTTTGGCGTTTTACAATTGCACCAGGCCAAAGAAAAATTCATCGGCCAGATAGCGCTTGCCGAAGAAAGCCGAATGGGCCTGATCATTTCAATGGCTAAAAGCCTGGTTGATTTTAACGAGATAGATACCCTGCAGCAGGTTTTTGAAAAAATAAACGCGGTAACGGCTGAACAATTGCTTGAAATAAGCAACGAAATATTTGATGTTGACCGGTTGATGACCTTACTATTTGAGCCTAAACAATAAACCTGTATTTTTGCAAAATGAAGTTTCCCATAATCGCATACGGCGACCCTGTTTTACGACGAAAAGCAACCGCTATTGAACCTGATGAATACCCGCATATAAAGCAATTGATCGAAAATATGTTCGAGACCATGTATGCTGCCCATGGGGTTGGTTTGGCTGCCCCGCAGGTTGGCCTATCGATGCGTTTATTTGTTGTTGATGCCACGCCGTTCGCTGAAGATGATGAAAGCCTGAAAGGGTTTAAGAAAGCTTTTATCAATGCCCAGGTACTGGAAGAAACCGGCGAAGAATGGCCATTTAATGAAGGTTGCCTCAGCATCCCCGATATTCGTGAAGATGTGTACCGTTGTAAAAATGTTATGGTTTCGTACTACGACGAGAACTGGAAGCATCACGAGGAACAATTTTCGGGCATGGCGGCCCGCATCATCCAGCACGAATACGATCATATTGAAGGAAAACTCTTCACCGATAAGCTAAGCCCCTTGCGCAGGCGCCTGATCGAGAAAAAACTCAACGATATTTCGAGAGGGATTGTTGATGTTGAATATAAAATGAAATTCCCCGCTGTTAAAAAAGGACGTTGAGGAAAGAATCAAGAGTCAAGAGCCAGGATAAAAATGGCTACAGAGCAATGTCTGATTCTTGTTTACCATGAACCTTTATTGAAGCAGCAACTTCCGTGAGTTTTAACGCGGGCTAACGATACCAGAAGTCAACCGAAGTTCTGTCTTGGCTCTTGGTTCTTAACTCCTGGCTCTAACTCTTAGTTGCTCGTAGTACTCGTTGGCGTGCTTGGTGCAGGCGCTACGCCGCGGCTTTTATCACCATCGGTAATCGATTTGATGAGGCTACCCCAGGCAAAGGGGTTAAATAAAGGATTAACGGTTGAATGCGAGTTAAGCACGCCGTTATGAAAATCCTGGATACTGCCTATTTCCGGGCCATCGCGCGGCAGCGTTTTTTCCAGCAGGTTTATCGATGCGTTGCTCAGGTTTTTGCGGGCAATAGCCAAGTCGTCGTCCGCAACTTTCATCGTCAAAAATTCTTTGGTAAATTCTTCGGTGGTTGCCCACGGGAAAACGCGGAATACGGGTAAGTTAACTATCTGCGGCTTCAATAAAATCTGCTGCATGTAGCTTGCTGAGGCAATATTAGCCGGGATCACCACATAAATGGTTGCGTACCCCACGCTGGAAAACCGGATGGTATCTTGTTCGTGCACTACAAATGAAAAATATCCCTGGTAGTTTGATTGGCCGCCTTCGTTATGATTGGACATATTGACAATACTTACATAAGGCACTATAACCGCAGTATTATCGCCATTATGCACCATCCCGGTAAACTGAATTAGCGGGCGCTCATGCTTTTGCGCAAAAGCTGTTAATGCGGTAAACAAGATCAAAAACAGGCCGGTTAACTTTTTCATTGCCAATGGCTGCATTAGGGGTATTTTAATTAAAACGTTTCTCTTCTTCTACAAAAATAACTTATTGGCCCCAGCGGGACTACAATTTAACAAAACTTAACACTACCTCAGGTTTTCGGGCAGTACGGCATGCGGATCGTCAATATCCGTAAGGTTTATCGCCTCAACAGCGGTAATTTCAGGCACTGCCTTTTTAATGGCTTCTTCAATACCCGCCTTAAGGGTCATGATACTCATAGGGCATGTTCCGCAGGCGCCCAGCAGTTTAAGCTTAACCACCTTGTCCGGCGTTATCTCCTCTACCGAAACATTCCCCCCGTCGGTAAGTAAATAGGGCCTTATGGTATCTAAAGCCTGTTCTACCTGTTCTAATAAACTCATCTGTACCAATTTATAAAGTAAAGTTATTAATTATTTATAATAGTAGCAGCATTTATAGCATTAGCGTTACAAATTGCCACCTGCTGCGCCACTTTTTTGGCCATTTCAACAAAGGCAGCTGCCATTGGGCTGCCTTCCTGCAATACAACCGGCATGCCTGCATCACCGGAATCGCTGATGCTTTTTACCAGCGGGATCTCTCCCAAAAACGGCACTTCCAGTTTTTCCGCCAGCTTGCTGCCACCACCCTGGCCGAAGATATAATATTTGTTATCGGGCAATTCGGCAGGGGTAAAGTACGACATATTTTCAACTATCCCCAGTATCGGCACATTAATGGCATTCATCATAAACATGCCGATTCCCTTTTTGGCATCCGCCAGCGCCACATTTTGTGGAGTTGTAACAATAACCGCACCAGTTACCGGGAAAGTTTGGGTAACGGTAATGTGAATGTCCCCTGTACCCGGAGGCAGGTCAACCACCATGTAATCCAGTTCGCCCCAATCGGCATCATTAAACAGCTGTTTTACTGCCGTGGAAACCATAGGTCCGCGCCACGGCACTGGCTGGTTCGGGTCGGTAAAAAAACCGATCGACAACAGCTTAATGCCATATTTTTCAATTGGCTCTATCCGGGTTGTACCATTTACTTCACTTGCTTTTGGCCGCACGCCTTCCAACCCGAACATGATGGGGATAGACGGACCATAAATATCGGCATCAATCAAACCTACCTTGGCACCTGTTTTGGCCAAACCAAGGGCCAGGTTAACTGCGACGGTTGATTTGCCGACGCCGCCCTTGCCCGAAGCTACGGCAATTATGTTTTTTACACCCGGTACGCCGGTATTTTTTTGCGTGGTAACTTTTGATGTCATATCGATATGCACAACCGCTTCCTTGCTCACAAAATACGCTATCGCGTTGCGGCAGGCATTCTCTATCATCGCTTTAAGCGGGCAGGCCGGTGTGGTTAAAATAACCGAAAAGCTAATGTTATTGCCATCAATATGTACATTCTGGATCATGTTGAGGGTAACCAGGTCCTTTTTCAGGTCAGGCTCTTCAACATTACTTAAAGCCTCTAAAACTTGTTCTTTGGTGAAAGCGCTCATAATTCAAACAAAAATACCTAAAACGGCCCGAACTAGTGTCATGTGAATGATAAAATGATTTGGGGAGGAAAGGTGAAAGGACAAAGGTGAAAGCTATTTTAAAAAAACTTTAAAGCAACAAGATCAATCGGCATACGGCCGGGCAGTGGGCAAATGTTTGTTGATGAAATCGACGGCACGTTGAACCCCGTTTATTGCGTTCATTTTATCAGCCATTTCGCGGGCAAGCCTGCGGGGCTCTTCCTTTTCAAGTTCGGCAATTGCCTTTATGATCGCTCCCTGCGAAATATCCTTATAAGGAATATGTCTCCCTATATTCAGTTTTTGCAGACGCTCGCCCCAAAAGGCATTGTCGGCAAAAACAGAGCAGATCACCGTAGGCACACCGGCAGCCAGGCTTAAATGCGTGGTGCCTACCCCGCCATGGTGCACGATGCTGTGGCATTGAGGGAAGAGCCATTCCAGGTCGGTGTAAGCCATCATATAAACAGGGGAGTTCAAAGCGTTGCCTGCAAGCTCAATATCCGACCAGCCCGCATTGATGATTGCCCGCGCACCCGTCTCTTGGCAAATAGCCTTTACCATATTCACCATCGCCTGCGGATCGGTTACGGGCATACTGCCAAAACCAAAATAAATGGGTGCGGGGCCGGCATTTAACCAGCCCGCCAGGTCCCCATCCGGCTTATATGCCGTTTTATATTTTTCACTCAACTGCCACTGCCCGCTAACATGTACCAGGGCACTCCAGTCCCATGGTTTTGGTAAAAGCGCGGGGTTATAGCCCAATACAACGGGAAGTTTCAGCCTGATCATTTTTAAGAATCCCCAGCCCTTAAAAGGCGGCAAGCCGAGTTCGGCCCGCAGGTCATCCATTATTGGCTTCATGTTTTTTTCGTACGACATGGCCATCCATAAATATGTGAGCCCGTTCCAAATAAAAAATTTTGGCCTGGAAGCTACCAGGAAATGCGGAAAAACGCCTGTCATTACCAATACCGGGTTTACGTTGGCTGCCAATAAAGGGACTTTTAATTTTTCGGAGATCATTGCCGCGTAAAGCAACAGCATTGATCCGCCGATGATCGCTTCGGTACCCTGGCAAGCATCAATCAGGTCGCGCTGCATTTGCGCACTGTGCTTGCCCGATAGCAGGAATAAGGTCTTGTTAAATTCTTTATAATCACGCGATGCCATCCAGGCCCGGCCATCATCGCTTTTTAAGATTTGCTGCACGTCGCCGTGGATAGGCCGATAGATCAGCCCTTTGCCGATAATGTCTTTTTCAAAGTTTATGGGCGCAGTAAGTGTTACCAGGTGGCCGCTTTCCTGCAACCCCAAAGCCAATGCAATATAGGGCAGCACATCGCCCGAACTCCCGTATGTCAATATGGTAATTTTCACGTAAGGGGTATCAGTTTGCGGTCAGTTAAAATAACGTCGATCGGCATATCCGACTAATTTATCATAATTTTTAAAAACCAGTGATAAACATGTGGATAAACAGCAAAATCGCTTTTAGAATGTGTGCCGACTTTGAAACCTTGAGTGTTCCAGACGCTTTAAAAAGCAGTGGCCCTGTGCGATTCCCCTCTTGAGAGGGGTGGAGGGGTGTGTTTTCCGGAGGGTGCATAAGTTTGTGCGCGTTACCGCCTAAAACCATATTGCCAAGTGAAATTCCACATCCGCACGCAGAACACACCCCTCCACCCCTCTCAAGAGGGGAACCGTACGCGCAAGCCTTTGTTAGAGGTCTAAAACGATTTGAAACCCATCGCTATCCGTAAAAAAGGGAATTCGGCGTGGACTCATCATTAATTTTATTTCTATTTTTTCTTTTGCCCATGTAACAAATAACTTTCTGAACCATCTGATTATAAACACATAAGCTACTTACCTCGCCAAAAATGAATACAATTTTTAAAGCACGAAGCGCTGCCATCATCCTGATCGCGGCTGGATACGGGTGGGCCGGTGGCCATTATATCCCGGCGAACTCAGACTTGATCGCGTATCTTTTTCAGTTCGTCTTGGTCGGCGCAATATTGCTCGCGGGCGTTGCATTTTTGAGTAACAGCGAAACCATAAAAGGCAAGCAAAATTGGGCAATAATCAGCCTTAACATTCTTTCAGTTGCGTTTTTCGTGATCAATGTTGCCAATATCATACATGGCTTTTTTAATACTAACCCCAACTCCTTCGGCTCGCATAATACCTTTGCCGACCTGGTGCCTATTGTTATTATTCTTTTTGGTTCGGGGCTGTGGATATTAACCTTATTTGCTAAACGACGCGTTTGGTCGGCCAGGGATTTCGCTTGATGTTCCTACATCGGCTTGTTTTATTCAATTCTCAGGAATGAAGCTTTTGATTTTCTGATGGAACTACAGACTAAATCCTGCACTGCTTCGTTTTTCTGAAAGAAACATTTTACACATCGCATCGTTTGTATCCCGTAAGAATTAGTTTAGTTTTGGATAAATATTTGTGAATGCGTCTACCCGATCTGAAAAACATCCGCTTAAATAAAAAATATGTTCGTATAGCGGGTGTTGTACTTGCCGTAATTTTCGTCCTGCTGCTCATAGCCGGTTATATTGCCTACACCAAACGCGAGGCAATGCTGCAGAGCGCAATTACCAAAGCCAAAGCCAAAGCCAAAAGCGACTATAACCTCGACCTTGAAATTGGCTCGGCAACCTTTACCGGACTAAGCACAGTTGACTTTACCAATATTACTGTTGTGCCATCACAGCGCGACAGTTTAATCAATATCAAAAATTTTGAGGTAAGCATCAAGCTGATGCCGCTGATATTTGGCAAGGTTGAATTGGCCAACGTGGTTATGCAGAATGGGCACCTTAACTTAACCGATATTAACCACGTTAAAAACTTCGACTTTCTTTTTAAGAAGAAAAAAGATACAACCGAGTCAAAAAAAATCGATCTTTCCGATCTTTCTTATAACCTCATCAACCAGGTTTTGTACAAGATCCCGGATAACCTGGACATGACCAATTTCCTGGTATCATTTAAAACGGATAGTTCCAGTTTCAGCGTGCTCACCAAAACCGCAACTATAAAAGACGGTCAACTCAACTCCACCATCGATATCAATAACGGCGGGGCAACCTGGCATTTCGCCGGCAGGATGCGTGCATCGCATAAAGATATTGACGTAAAACTTTATGCCGATGGTAAAAAAGTGCAGCTGCCTTATGTGGACAGGCGTTATCACATGAAGGTAAACTTTGATACCTTAAGTACCCGCCTCACCAGCGTGGAACAAAGCGGCGGCGAAACCCGCTTTTATGGCTACTGGGGCGTAAGCAACCTGGTGATCAACCAGCCGGGGCTGTCGTCGAGCGACATTGTTTTGCCCAATGCCAGTATTGATGCCAAATTATTTATCGGGTCAAATTATATTTCGGTGGATAGCTCGTCGGTTATCACACTTAAAAAGATAATTGCCCACCCTTATATCAAGTATACGCTGAGCCCTGTTAAAATATACGAATTGAAGGTAAACACCGGCTGGACAGATGCCCAGGATTTCTTTGATTCGCTGCCTGCCGGGATCTTTGATTCGTTGGAAGGCATACAAGTGGGAGGCAAGCTTAACTATAGCCTCAACATCTTTTTAAATGCCTCCGATCCCAATGATGTGCAATTTGATTCGAGGCTCAATAAGGATGATTTCCGCGTTATTCGTTATGGTAAGGTTGATTTCAGCAAATTAAACGGTTCTTTCACCTACACCCCTTATGAGTATGGTAAGGCTATGCCTTCGCGGACCATCGGCCCCAGCAACCCATACTTTACCCCGTTGACGGATATATCGCCCAACCTACAGTATGCTGTAATGACAGCCGAGGACCCTTCATTTTATTCCAATAACGGTTTTGTGGAGGAATCGTTCCGCAAGTCGCTGGCTACCGATTTCCAGGAGAAAAAGTTTAAAAGGGGCGGCAGCACTATATCGATGCAGCTGGTGAAAAATGCATTTTTAAGCTGCGAAAAAACCGTTGCGCGTAAAGCCGAGGAAATGCTGATCGTTTGGATGATCCAGAACGACCGCATCATGACCAAGGACCGCATGCTTGAAGTTTATTTTAATATCATCGAATGGGGCAATAATGTCTACGGTATCGGCGAAGCTTCGAGGTATTATTTTAATAAAACACCATCGGAACTCACCATTGGCGAAAGTATTTACCTGGCCAGCATTGTCCCTCACCCAAAAACAGGCTTGTATTCGTTTTTGCCCGATGGATCGCTCAGGCCGGGCCTGGTGGGCTATTTTAACCTGATAGGCAATTTAATGGCCGGGCATGGCCGGGCACAGCAGGACAGCAGCGGTTATGGTTTTTATTCGGTGCGGCTAAAAGAAAGCCTGCGTAAAGAGGCCCCGGCTGATACTGCCATGGCCGACAGCCTTATCAAACACGATAAAGAAGAAAATGGCGACGATGCCCTACCTGCAGCCGCGCCACCACCCGTTGTAAAAAAACCAAACTTCATACAGCGGATCTTCGGCAAAAAAGATACCGTTCCCAAAAAAGAAGAGCCAAAAGCCGTGATCGATCCCAAGGCCAGGCTGAAAGCGGAAATTCAAAAACTGCGCGATGATGAGGAGCAAAAAGAATTGTTGATTGATACCGCCGGCAAAACCCGTAAAGAGATCCGACAGGAAAAACGCAGGATGCGAAGCGACGAAAAAGACCAGGAAAAGGCGCTGAAGAACGCTGTGCAACAGTAGGGCGCACTCTGTTCGCTCATTGCAATGAACGAAGCAATCTCACTGTATTAACTCCTCAATCACCCTCCCGACGACTTCCTGATATACAGCTTCGATTTCAAAACATGCACTTTCTTTTGAGTAACGGCACCCTTTGATTCGAGTTCTTCAAACAGCAGGGTAGCGGCTTTGGTGCCCAGTTCAAAAGCGGGCTGGGTTATAGTGGATAGCGGCGGGCAAAGCAACGGCGCAATGTGCAGGCTGGAGAAACTGATCACTTTCAGGTCGTTCGGGATGTTAATGTTCAGGTCGTTGCAAACGTAATAGGTGGCAAAGGCCAAACGCTCAACTGAGCTGAAGATGCCATCGGGTTTTAACTCTTCCAAAACCTTTTTAAGGATGCCGTAGTTCACTTTTTCATCATTGCTGCAATCGATGATCAGTTCGTCGTTAAATGGCACGTTGTGCTTTTGCAGGGCATCAACATATCCCTGCATCCGTACCTTACCAATGGAGATACTTTTATTTACCACCAGGTAGGCGATCCTTTTGCAGCCGGTTTCTATCAGGTGCTCTGTTGCCGAAAAACTACTTTCGTAGTCATTAGTGATCACTTTGGCCGCCTCAATATCCTCATACACCCGGTCGAAAAACACTACCGGGATGTTTTTTTGCTCCAGCTTGCGCAAATAATTATGGTCGTTAGCCTCGCCCGATACCGACATGATGATGCCATCAACCTTGCCGTTATTTAAATAGTTTATAAAGGATACTTCTTTTTCAAAAACATCGTCGGTGCGGTACAGCAATATATAAAATCCTTTTTTTCGGGCAATTTCTTCAATACCATTGATGGCCTGGGCAAAAAACTCATTGGCAATTTCGGGAATGATGACGGCCAGTGTGCGGCTTTTTTTGTCGCGCAGGTTACTGGCATAGTGGTTTGGCAAAAAATTGTGCTCCTTAGCGAAGGCTAAAATTTTCTCTTTAGTGTCCTTATTAATATCCGGGCTGCCATTAAATGCCCTCGAAATAGTCGAAGTCGAAATATTTAATTGCTTGGCAAGTACTTTAATATTAATATTATCCATATTCAGGTATTGGTTTATTGGCTCACCAAATGTAATAAAAGATGGTTATTGTGTTAAGCCCGAAATTTAACATTCTTAAATATACTATTTTAACCCTTATTGCCTTTGCTGCAACACATTATAAAATATAAAACTAAAACTTGGCATATCCTTTGCGTGTATTGGGGTGTTATGTTGTATATCATGCCAAAAAAAATATTACTAGTTGAAGAGAATCCGTTGATGATGGAGGTAATGACCTATATATTATTAAACAACGGCTACGAGGTACACGCCTTAACCAACGGGAACGAGGTTTTTAATTCTATCAAAATCAATCACCCCGACCTGGTTATCCTGGATGACTTTACCCATGGCATCAACGGCCGCGAGATTTGCCAGCTCATCAAACTAAACAGAACCACCCGCGATCTGCCAGTGATCATGTGCTCAGGCGATGACCGCATAGACGACGCGATGAAACAAACAGGGGCACCTGATGATATATTGCACAAACCTTTTGATATCGCCAGCCTGATAGATATGGTGGAGTATCAATTGGCCGCCTAATATTAAACCACAACTACTTGTTATACAATACATAAGCCGCTGTACCGGCAATGGTTAAGTTGCTCTCACCAACGGTTTTTATTCCACGTTCGTTAACTGAATTTTCATCTGCTGCAAGTGTCCATTTCCCCGCAGGGGTCTTAATGGTTTTAGTGTCGGTATTGCCGTTTAGAACCACAAGGATATTTTTCCAACTATCGCCATTGGCATTGTTACTAATCTGGTAGCAGATCAATCCCGGGATGCCGGTATCTAAAAACTTCAGGTTTTGCGTGATCATTTTTGTTGAAGGCATCCTGAAAGCCGGGTGGTTTTTGCGGAGCGTGACCAATCCTTTGTAATAATTGAACACGGCTTTATACGTGGTTTTACGGCTCCAGTCGATCTGGTTGATGGAATCTGGTTGATTAAACGAGTTGGCAATGCCCTGTTTTGTACGCAATAATTCGGCGCCGGAGTGCAAAAAAGCTACACCCTGCGAAGTTAATACAATTGCATTAGCCAGTTTATCCATTTTTATCAGATCAGCCTCCGAAGCTGTTGGATTGGATATTTTGAGCCTGTCGAACAAAGTATTATCATCATGACAAGACACATAAGTAATGGTTTGGAAGGGTTCTGCAGCCCACGGTATTTTGTCATAATTCACCAGGCCGTAACTTACCTGCGGATTAGGCGTAGAAGCTACTATGCCAAATTTCACGCTTTCATCCATTTTGGCGTTGCCGCTTACAAATCCCTTTTCTTTAATATCCCCCCAGCCGCCTTTTAATCCGTCGCGCAGGTCATCGCTAAAAACAGCTTCTTCGCGCAGCTTCGAAACATTCTTTTTTACCGCCCGTAAAGTTTCGGGCATCGGGCTGTTGCCTGCCGTCCAGCCTTCGCCATAAATAAATATCGTTGGGTCTATTTTATGCAGCGTATCGCTGATCATATTCATGGTTTTAATATCGTGCACGCCCATCAAGTCAAACCTAAAACCGTCCAAATGATACTCCTTCGCCCAGTAAACTACTGATTCGATCATAAACTTACGCGCCATCGGCATTTCTGAAGCTACTTCATTGCCGCACCCAGTAGCATTTGAGTAGGACCCATCCGGGTTATGCCGGTAAAAATAGCCCGGGGCAAACTGGCTATAGTTTGCATGGTCAATATCGCTGGTATGGTTATAAACCACATCCAGTATTACCCGCAATCCGTTTTTATGCAGGGTTTGCACCATTTTCTTAAATTCCGTTATCCGCACATTACCATCATAGGGGTTTGTGGAATAACTTCCTTCGGGTACATTATAATTCAACGGATCATAACCCCAATTGTATTGCCCGGCCTCCGGTTTTGTCTCATCAACCGAATTAAAATCGAAGCAGGGGAGCAGGTGTACATGTGTTACCCCTAGTTCTTTGATATGATCAAGACCGGTCGCTTCGCCGTCGGGGCTTTTGGTGCCGGTTTCGGTAAGGCCCAGGTATTTTCCTTTATGGGTGATGCCTGAATTTTGATCGATTGAAATATCCCGCATGTGCATCTCGTAAATAATGATATCGGTAAAGTTTTTCAGCGCCGGTTTTTTATCATTCCGCCAGTTGCTTGGGTTGGTTGATTTAAGATCGACCACCATACCGCGTTTGCCGTTTACACCGACTGCTCTGGCATAAATATCCGGCGCTTCCAGCAGCCACTTGCCATCCTGCATTACCTGGAAGGTATAGTATTTGTTTTTGATGTCGTGGTTTACCAACGCGGACCAAACGCCCTTATTTTCTTTTTGCATGCTTACCGAACTGGTGGCCGACCCGCCATCGCCTGCTTCGTACAGCCTCAATTTAACTTCGGATGCCTTTGGCGCCCAAACCTTAAAAACCGTTTTCAGCGGCGAGTATTTAACGCCCAGATCGCGGCCGGTATATACGGGATAATGGTTATAAGCGCTAAATGGTTGGGCAAGGCCGGCTGTATTAAGCATAGTTATAAACAGGAAGGTTGACAGTAATTTTGAATATTTCATAATCGGCTTTCCGGGAGCGTTCCCGCATTGGATGAACGTTTAAATATAGAATAATTTTAACTGGCTTTCTTTTTCAGTTTCTCCATTTGAAAGACTTCTCATTAATGGCCCTCATCGTACACAGTACGCCGTTCAAGTGGTCAACTTCATGCTGCAAAAGTTCGGACAGGTCATCTTTCATTTCCCAGGTTTGGGGTGTCCAGTTGTCGTCGAGATAATTTATGGTTAATGATCTGTGCCTTTTTACTTTAACCAGCAAATTGGGGAAACTCATGCAGTCGTCCCATAATTCGAACAGGTCATCGCTTAAATTGGTAAATTCAGGATTGATAAAAATAACAGGTTTATCAATATTCATGTAAACCAGCCGCTTCATGATGCCCAGTTGCGGCGCAGCAATGGCCCGGCCAAAATTATATTTCAGCCTGATCTCCTTCATCACATTATCCATATCGGCCACCCAGCCTTTTACCAGCGGCAATTCCTCTTTCAAAATTGGCTGGCAGGCTTCATACAGGCGCGGGTCGCCCAAAAGCAATAGATCGGCAAGGGTTTTCATGGTACAATATTATAAAATCGGCCGGAAAAGGCACAAAAAAACAGGGCCTCGTTTCGGAAGCCCTGTGTGACGGGTGAAAACAATAAACACTAAGTAAATTTGTGCCCCGCTTACTTTGAGTGTTCCCGCCAAATTTATATTGCTTAGTTCGCGTAGTGCTTATCAAAAATAAAACATCGTTTTTCATTTCGCTTTCACAAACTCATACAAGATGATACAAGTTGAAACAAAGAAAGGTTGCCTCGTTTTTGAAATTATGCTCACGAAGAACTTCCAGGTTTTAATTGATTTTTTGAAAATTTTCGCTTTTATTTTTGAAAATTTTCGCTTATGTTTACATTTATAAATAGTCAAAACAATGCAGATATCCGAGATAGGAAAAAAAAGGTCATTGAAAGCAAATTTTAAAGCGCTTGCGATAGACAACAATACTCAGCTTTTTTCGAGCGCCCGGGCCGGGCTATCGCCTTCAATTTTCTACGAATTTGCGCACCTGATTAATATGCCAGATAAAGTGCTGGCTAATATTATACACCTTTCTCCCCGCACAATTTCTAACTACCTGGAAAGCCGGAAGTTACTGTCCCCTGTACAAAGCGAGCATCTACTAAAACTCATTTCATTGTTTGATAAGGGGGAAGAGCTTTTTGGAAGTATTGCGGAATTTAATTACTGGCTGAATAAGCCGTTTTTTGAGCCGGCGGAAAAACCATCCGACTGGCTGATCACTCCTGGTGGGGTAGATCTTGTAATGCTTGAACTTGACCGTATGGCGTTGGGATATCCTGCCTAATATGCTTGCTTACAGAATAACTCATAAAAAGTATACCGATCATCTATTTGCACCGGGCATAAGCGGCAGGTGGAATGGCGCAGGTAAAAAGGTTTTGTATTGTGCAGAATCGATCCCGGTGGCTTTCCTCGAAAGTATGTTAAGGCGGCAGGGTGCAGGGTTTAATAGCGACTATCAAATTATTGTGCTCGAAATACCGGATAATTTAGCGATGCTGACCATAAAGGTAGCTGACTTAAATGATGGGTGGCGAAATTTCAGGGACTATTCTATATGCCAGTACGTCGGTGATGCCTGGTTTGACAGCAGCGAAACGCCCATTTTGAAAGTTCCTTCGGCTGTACTGGTCCAATGTTCGAATTATGTAATAAATACCCTGCACAACGATTTCGACAAAATCAAAGTAAAAGAAATTACTGAACTAATGCCGGATCCACGAATTGATGCGCTTTTAAAAAAGTATAAATAAAAAAGGGGCAATAGTTAGCCCCTTTTCTATTTGGTAATCAACAGTTTTACTTCATGCTATCATGGATCTTATTGACTGCATCCAGGTGCATTTGCACCACAGGCGCGGTTTTACCGGCAAAAGCAGCCAATGCGGGGTCTTTGCCGTTTTTGGCTTCGTCCTGCATCAGGCTTAAAGCGCCTTTGTGGTCATCAACCATGGCGTTTACATACGCCTTGTCAAAATCAGCGCCGGTAAGTTTCGACATATCATCATACTTCTTCTGGTGATCTGCATCCATAGCGGTTGGCAGGGTAATGTTTTCTTTTTGGGCGATCATTTTTAGCGAATCGTCGGCTTTGCTATGGTCGGTCACCATCATAGCAGCGAAACTTTTGATCTGGCCGTTACTTGTTTTTTGCCCTGCGAGTTTTGAAAGTTCGATTTCGGCCATTCCACCGGCAGCAGCCGAAGTAGCGAATTTGGCATCGCCGGCCACCGTTTTCAAGGTATCAGGTGACGTAGCGCTGGTATCCTTAGCTTTGTTTGTGCTGTCGGCGCTGTCTTTAGCGTCTTTTGGTGTGCTGTTACAGCCCTGCATGGCATAAGCAGCAAGGGCGATCATTAATACATAACTTAGTTTTTTCATGGTGTGTGTTTATTTAATTATTTCTAATAAACAAACAACGTGCCGTTAAGTTTTTTAACTAAATGTTTAATTTGCTTTATATCAGGTTAATTCCTTCATCAATTTGTCAAATGCCTCCCGCAGTTCAGCCAGTTCGGTCTCCAGCTTGGTTACACGGGCTTCTAATACACCATGGCTTCTAACCGGCGCGTCATCCTCAAAATCATCATCGCTAAATTCCGGTGTGCCGCATAGCAAATGTGCATAGCGGGCCTCTTTTTGTCCTGGCCGGCGCGGCAGCTGTACTAAAAATGGCATTTCGGGGCTGCTCAGCCTTTCCAGTACCTCCTGTACTTCTTCTATCGATTCAAACTCATGCATCCTGCCCGAATTGGTGTTCAACTCGCCCGGCGTTTGTGGTCCGCGCAGCATCAATAAACAAACAATCGCCACTTCCGATGGCAGCACCGGGAATACAATGGCAAAATTATGCTTGTACTTTACCGACCGGATAGAGCCCCCGGTAGCGGTTGAGATCAGCCCCCGTCTTTTTAAGGTATTAAGGGCCTGCACCACCGTTTCTTCGTCATAATTTACTACGGGCTTGCGCGATGTTTTTTGGTTGCACGCAGTGGTGAGGCTATTGATGGTCATGGGGTAATACTCGGGCGTGGTTTTGCTTTTTTCCATTAGCACACCCAGAACGCGCAGTTCTTCGGCATTCAGTATAGGTAAAGTGATTGGTGAATCCATGGAGGTAAAGATATGTGTTGATTTCGGATTTTGAATGTATAGTTTATTTTCAATGGCATTCAAGAGGGCTGCGCCGTTTCGGATTTTCCATTTCGGAATTGTTTTTTTATCGTGACGATATTTTAATTCAAGCTCCGTAATTCTTATAACATTACAACTTTCCAACCTTACAACATTTCAACACATAAATCCCAAATAAAACCGGTTAATTTGCATAATCATGTCTCTTTTCATCGCATCGTTAAATTCGGGGAGTAATGGCAATTGCTATTACGTGGGTAATGAGCATGAGGCGGTGCTGATTGATGCCGGCATCTCGTGCCGGGAGACCGAGCGGCGCATGTTGCGTCTTGGCCTGTCAATGCGTAAAGTGAAGGCTATTTTTGTATCGCACGAGCATTCCGACCATATTAACGGAATCCCAGTTCTGGCTAAAAAATACCTGCTGCCGGTTTATATTACGCCGCCAACCCTAGTGAGCGGACGATTGTTCTTGGATGATCAGCTGGTGCACTCCTTCCTCGCGTTTGAAACTGTAACCATCGGCGAATTGCAGGTAACGGCATTCCCAAAGCAGCATGACGCCAGCGACCCGTATAGTTTTATTATTACCTGCCGGGATATTACGGTTGGTGTGTTTACAGATCTGGGCATTGCCTGTGAAAATTTGATCAGTCATTTTGCCCGCTGCCATGCTGCATTTTTAGAAGCGAATTATGATGATGAAATGCTGGATAAAGGCGGCTACCCTTATCACCTGAAACGTCGCATCCGCGGCGGGAGCGGGCACCTGTCCAATAAACAGGCCGTAGAGCTTTTTACCACACACCGGCCACCGTTTATGAGCCACCTGCTGCTTTCGCACCTTTCAAAAAACAATAACGACCCCGACCTGGTTCAGCAATTGTTTGATGCCTGCGCGGATGGTGTGAATATTATAGTCGCTTCCCGCTACCACGAAAGCGAAGTTTATCACATCAATGGCTCACATATCCGCGGCGTCAATAAAAGTGTTGGGATTGTTGAGCTGAAAGCTGTTCAAACCACCCTGTTTTGATGGCTTTGTTAAACATCCTATCATCAGATGATTGAACCATGAACCATGAACCATGAACCATGAACCATGAACCATGAACCATGAACCATGAACCATGAACCATGAACCATGAACCATGAACCATGAACCTAAACAATATTCCCCGTGATCTTCGCGCTCCAGTGGGCGGCCTTTTTAGGATCCTGCCTTAACACGCCATCAAGCAGGTTTTGATAGTGGTCGCGTTTTTCTTTAAAAAATGTGGTGTCTTTATACGCCTCCAACATCCCGGGTTTCAGTTGTAGCAGGAACTGTTTAAACAGGCCGGAGAGTAAGTCGTTTTTCGAAGCATCGGCCAGTGCTTCATAAAATTTTATATGGGCCTCAATGCATTCTTCAACCTGGTTTTTATCGGCTGCTTTGGTTCTTTTACTTAGGTGATGCTCCAATTTGGAAATGTCGTTGCCCGTGCGGTTAATGGCCGCCTGTTCAGCTACTTTTATTTCCAGGACATGCCGCACATCGGCGATCTGTTGCGGAACCGCCCTTTTTAACCGCTGGTTCAGCGGTTCGTTCATTCCCGTGTTATCGTCAATAAAAGTGCCCTTGCCCTGCTGCACCCTTAAAAACCCTGAGTTCACCAAAATCTTTACCGCTTCGCGGATGGTGGAACGGCCCACGCCATATAGCTCCATCAGCTTTGCCTCAACCGGAAGCTTTTGGTTTATCTTATAATCGCCTTTCAGAATTTTATGCTGCAGCTGCGCAGCAACCTCATCGGCCAGCGATCTATGGGAAATTGGGACAGGGTTCATCGTATCATCTGATGGGTAAATATAACATACAGGAATCGATTAACCAATAGTCCATATGGATTACTGGTGATAAGATTTTGTTAGGGAATGGTTAAAGAAAAAAGCCTTCCGCGCCAGGCATGGAAGGCTGAAATAAGGTTTAAGTTCTTTTTGGTGTTTTCTATTTTGTGATTTGTTTCAAACTACTCTGGATGATTTTATACCCCCCATTTACAAGCGTTGAAACAGGGATGGCATAAGCAATTGTCACGAATGTCCGTTTTTGCCCGGGTGCAATTGAACCGAATTCATAGCCGGCACCGATCTGGAAGTTCAAAACGCTGAACCCTGCCATCAAGGCAAAAATTGTGCTGGACTGCGTTGTCGACGAAGTCGTCGATCCGGAATTGGTAGTAGTCGACGTACCTGATGTCGAGTTAGACGCAAACAGAAAACCTATCTGCACTCCCCACTCATTGTAAAAATCCGCAGATAAGGTATTACCTTTACCGTCGGTAGTCTCTTCAATGTTACCCCACGAGTAGTTTATACCTGCGCCTGCGGAGTTAAGGAACGAGGTACTTGCTAATGCATTTGAAGGGCTACCCGGTACTTTGTTTAAAAAATTTACCCGGATTAGCGGGATAGTAAAATTTGTGCTCAACACCGCAGCTTTAAATACTATAGGGGTTGAGCTTCCAGCGACTGTCGTGTCAGCTTTAGTAGCTTCGCTTAACGATTTTACAATCAATGCGGTCGCAGCTGTATTTGTTTTACTGGTGTCATTCCATTTCAGTCCTAACGTGTTGGTGAGCTGTTTTAAAGTTTGCTTTGCCTTTGCGGAATCAACTCCTTTAGGCGATGGTTTGGGCAATTGAGCTCCCGGCAGATGCATCGCTTGGGAAAAAGCCATGCACGGTAGTAGAGCAAAAAGGGTAATAATTAATGCTTTCATGATTTCCTTAAAACTATTGCCTACTCTAATTCCGTTTTCGGCTTTCCCGGGTTATGAATGTTTAATAATCCAAATCTCTTTAGGAAATCAAAAGCAGAATACCGCATAACTGCCTTTTCCGGGAGGGTGTTTTTACGGTATTATAAAGGTGAAAAGGCGTTGGTAATGTGGGCGTTAATTAGGATATTAGCGTTAATTAACTTTATTATTTAACTTATAACCTTATGATTATGAAAAAAACTGTAGTTGCATTGATAACGATAATCGTTACAATGTCTTTTTCTTCCGGAAAGAGAACAAAAAACAAGCTTTCGTCTTTGCGCCAGTCCAAAGGCTATACACTAAACGGATTTGACTATCCTTCTGCGAGAAAGATGATAGACTTTTTTGATACAACGTACACAAATGACAAGGGGCGAAAGTCATTCTGCGCGTGGTTTTCTAAGGCTGAAATCGCGGTCATGCAAAAGGCATTACAGGAAGAGGTAGCTAACGTCGATGGTGTGCGACTGTATTTTGGTGCCGACTCAAAAATTGGAACCAAATTACAGAATATTAAGTTGTTTTTAATCTCTACTACTAAACGCGCACGACCAGCTAAAGGTCTTAGTGTGCACGGTGACTATGAGGAGCATGAAAGTTACCTTAACAAAAATCTCGGCCAGTATTACTCCAATAAATGTGGGACAGTGCTGGGAATGGGAGGAGTGCTTTATGGAGATACGCGCCCAAATCCCGGTCCGTTATGCATTGGAAATATTCGTCATCAAATGGGCGGGTCAAATACTTATAACTGGATTCAAAGGCGGCATGATCAAAAGAAGTTTAGCAGACCAAACAGTAGGGATCGAGATAGTTCTGCTTACAATACAGAGTCGGAGTGGTTTGAAGTTTGTTTTGTCAGTAGTTTGTTTACAGCAATTAGCGATCCTGGTAACAACATTGATGGCTTGAGAATTTATATGGGGAATGGCTTTAAATTACAGTCTTTCAAAAAAAGAGACGTATTTATTATGGTGCCCACACGGGCAGAGGGAAATAAACACGTAGATAATCTTGGTTGTCTTAAACTTCTGTCCGCGTACCGTTCATGCAAAATATTGCAACGCCCGAATGCGCCACATCCGTCTGAGCGTGTTATGAATGAACTTTTCAATGAGCGTTATTTTGTTTTGAAAGCAACCATGGGTGTTATGGATGGCGGTTATGACAAAGGCGAACTATGCCCTACAATATGTAATTAACTAAGTCGACGAATATGCTAAATTACCTGACATTTACCACTACTACTGAAATTTTGTGTTTTTTAATTGCGTTTGTTTGCCTGAGAAAGGACAAGGTGTGGATTTGGAAGTATTTCAATTTATTCCTATTGATCACCTGTTTGGCGGAATTGACAGGCGTATATCTAAAAAGACATCATCAAATGCAAAACGCATGGGTTTATAATATTTTGATGGTTTTTGAAATAAGCTTTGTTAGCCTCATGCTTCTGAGAATATTTAGCACTTATGTCAAAGCGAAAGCCTTCATTTTGTGCAGTATTATTCTATTCGCCTTGTTGTTCGGGTATGAACTATTTAGCCATGGAATATTCGTTTATAATAATTTAACTTATACCGTTATGTCCGTAATTATTGTAACGTATGCATTGTTTTATTATTATGGACTTATTAATAGTGACAACGACGTTCGCGTTGGTTTTTCTGCGGAGTTTTGGTGGGTAACAGGATGCTTGTTTTATTACTTTGGAGAAACAGCCTGCGATTTGTTTTACGACAAATTGCAGGCTGTTTATGTCACGCCATTGCATACTTTAACCTACTACATTTATGCCTTACTTAACATTTTATTATATGGGTGTTGGAGTTATTCATTTATATGCAGAAGATGGCTGGAGAAGAGATTAGAAACACAGTAATAGTAGCTACGGCTATTTTTTTAATCGCTCCGGCTTTTATTGTGGTCTACATTTCTATTTACTATCGCCGCAAAAAAAGCCACATACAAGAAAAGGCCCAAATGCAACTAACCTTCGAAGCAGAAATAGCCAAAACCCAGCTGGAAGTGCAGGAACAAACCATGCAAACCATTGGCGCTGACCTGCATGACAATATCGGCCAGTTGCTTAGCCTTACTTCGTTAACGCTCAATTCTATCGAGTTGGATAACGAAACAAAAGCCAGGCAAAAGATCAATGATTCCATTGACCTGACGCTGCGCTCGATTAAAGAAATGCGCCTACTGGGGCATTTGCTGCAGGGGGATCAGTTGGTGGCATTGGGGCTATCGGACGCCATACTGCAGGAGATTGCCTGGATGGAGCGTTCGGGCAGGTACGAGATCGTTTATACGCCGGCGGAGGAACTGCCGGCGGCGAACAATCCGGACAAGGATTTGATCATTTTCCGCATTGTACAGGAGATCTTTAACAATATCATCAAGCATGCAGTAGCCACGCAGATCAGCATCGCGCTGGATCATTTTGACGGACGCCTAATATTATCCATGACGGACAACGGCGTTGGCTTTGATACTGACAACATGCCGGCAGGAAAACATGGCATGGGTTTGCAAAACATCCGCAAGAGGGCGGGGATCATCGGGGGCGAGGCGACTATTGTTTCAAGCCCGGGCGAGGGCTCGCGGGTTACTATTTCAATTCCTTATCCTTAAACGCCTCACCCTGCCCTCTCCAAAGGAGAGGGTTTAACAAAGGCGAAGATAAAGTCATCTCCTTTGGAGAGGATTTAGGTGAGGCAAAAAGCATATCCTTAAAAAATGGAAAAAGAACAGATCAATATTGCCATCGTTGATGACCATACCCTTTTCAGGAATGGCGTTGCTGCGCTAATGAGCGAGTTTGAAGAATTAAAGGTTTTGTTTGACGCTGAAAACGGCGAACAACTGCAGCAGGCGCTTCAAAAACACCCTTTGCCGGATGTGATATTGATGGACATCAATATGCCGGTAATGGATGGTTACGCGACTACCAAATGGCTGAAGCAAAAATATCCTAAAGTGAAGGTGCTGGCGTTGAGTATGTTCGAGGACGACAAGGCGGTAATCCAGATGATCCGGTGCGGGGCAGGGGGATATGTGCTAAAAGAGTCGCGGCCGAGGGAATTGCTGGAGGCCATCAAAGCGATCCACGAAAAAGGAACTTACATTAACGAAATGGTTTCGGGTAAACTCCTGCGGTCCGTTTCGGATAAGGAGGAATTGCCCGATCTGACCAAAAAAGAACTGGAGTTTTTAAAGCTCTGCTGCTCCGAACTCACCTATAAAGAGATCGCCGACCAAATGTTTGTGAGCCCCCGCACGGTGGATAATTACCGTGAGTCGCTTTTCCTGAAACTGAACTTAAAATCCAGGTCGGGGCTGGTGTTGTATGCTATTCAAAATGGTATATTTAATTTTGAGTAAACATTCATTGCTTATCTTGCGAAAGCCAGAACCAAGAGTCAAGAATCAGGAGCCAGGATAAAAAATCAAATGACTATCCCTTCTTTGTCTTGACTCTTGGCTCTTGATTCTTGACTCTTACAAAAAATGGAAAGACGGTCCCTTTTGAAAAGCCTTGGCGGCGCGTTGCTGTTACCTGCAATGCCGTTTAAAACTTTTGCCGGTGATAAAAAGCCGGTGTTGCGGGTGGCACATCTTACCGATGTCCACTTAAAAGACAAATTTGACGCCCCGGCGCGTTTTGCGCGTTGCCTTCACCACGTACAGCAGCAGCCCAACGTCGATCTGATATTAAATGGCGGTGACATCGTTTTTGACATGAACAAGGAAAACCTGGATACCATCGATACCCAATGGAAATTATGGCGTTCGCTGATCAAGTCAGAATGTAGCCTGCCCATCCATTACATCCTGGGCAACCATGATATCTGGTGGAATGAGAACGACAAAGGGCAGGCCCTGTACGGCAAGGAATATGCCATCGATCAGCTTCAGCTTAAATCTCCTTACTATAGTTTTATAAAAAACGGATGGAAGTTTATCCTGCTGGATAGTGTTCACCTGGATATTGACGGCACCTGGTATATCGGCCAGTTGGGTGATGTGCAATTCAACTGGCTGGAGAATGAATTGAAAACAACGCCTGCCGATATGCATGTCTGCGTAATGTCGCACATTCCTTTGTTAACCGCTACGCTAATGGTCGACGATCAAACCGCCGTAAATAAATGGGAAGTGCTTGGTGGCGATATGCATACGGACATTTCAAAAATCGTCAGCTTGTTTTACCAGCATCCCAATGTTAAACTATGCCTCAGCGGGCACATCCACCTGCGCGACAAAGTAGTTTATAACAATGTAACCTATATCTGCAACGGCGCAGTCAGCGGTGCGTGGTGGGAAGGCAATAAACGCGAAACTGCTCCCGGCTATGGGTTGATCGATTTTTATGCGGATGGAAGCTTTGAGGAGCAGTATATCAACTATTAATACCCCAGAACATTATGCCGCTGAGGCTCCCTCTTTAGGGGGCTGGGGGGCTATGGCGCCGGGGGGCAAAACCCATTCTCCATCATCCAGTTTTTGCACCAGTCGATCCATTTATCTTTAGTTTTTTGGTTGTTTAAACCAAAGCCATGCCCGCCGGCCTGAAAAATATGCATCTCGGCCTTAACCTTAGCTTTTAACAGTGCATCGTAAAACATCAACGTGTTTTCTACGGGTACAACGTCATCATCTTCAGCGTGTACCAAAAAGGTTGGCGGTGTATTCGGCGTTACTTGCCTTTCGTTACTGTAGAGATCGACCATATCCTGCGTTGGTGTTTTGCCGATCAAACTTTCGCGCGATCCAACATGTGCCATCGGACCAAAAGAGATCACCGGGTATAACAGCACCATAAAATCCGGACGAACGCTGATGCCCTCCTTATCTTCAACCAGTACTTTGTCAAAATGCGTTCCTTCGGTTGATGCCAAATGGCCGCCGGCTGAAAAGCCAATGATGCCGATCTTATCGGGTTTAATTCCCCATTTAGCTGCATTCTTCCGGACGGTTAAAACCGCTTGCTGGGCGTCCTGCAACGGACCGATGGTTTTATCCACCATAATAGCATCGCTTGGCAGGCGATAAGTAACCACAAATGCGGTTACGCCGAATTTGTTAAATGCTTGTGCTATGCTTGAGCCTTCGTTTTCCATCGAAAGGCCTGTATAGCCGCCGCCCGGGAAAATAACAATAGCAGTGCCGTTAGCCATCCCTTTTTCGGGGAAATAAGGCGTAATGGCCGGTACAGAAACCAGGCTCATCCAGTCCTTGTCCAGTTTTTGAATGTAGGACGCAGGAGTTGGTTTGCTGTTTGGCACGCCATTGGGATATAGAGGTATCGGTTTTTCCTGGGCCATTGCAAATAATATTGAACTAACAAAAACTGAAGTAAGCAATATTGTTTTCATAATTTAACGATTGTATTTTCAATGATGGTAAAAGACGCGAAGTATCGCGTCTCTACTAACCTTTGTTGCCCCCAAATTCCATCAGGTACGATTTTAAAAAATCGTTCAGATCGCCATCAAGTACCGCACTGGCGTTTGATGTTTCATGATCGGTCCGTAAGTCTTTAACCAGTTTATATGGGTGCAGCACATAATTGCGGATCTGCGATCCCCATTCAATTTTTTTCTTGTTGCCTTCAATGGCAGTGCTGGCTTCCGAACGCTTGCGCATCTCGGCCTCGTACAGTTGCGATTTCAGTAACCGGATGGCGTTTTCCTTGTTTTGCAGTTGGGAACGTGACTCCTGGTTCTTGATGATAATGCCTGATGGCTTGTGGTACAACCTTACGGCTGTTTCCACCTTGTTCACATTCTGCCCGCCTGCGCCGCCTGAACGGAAGGTTTCAAATTCTATATCAGCATCCTTTACTTCAATTTCGATGGTATCATCAACCAACGGGTAAACATAAACCGAGGCAAAGGAAGTATGGCGTTTGGCGTTTGAATCAAAAGGCGAGATTCGCACCAGGCGATGAACACCATTTTCTCCTTTTAAATAGCCATAGGCAAAATCACCTTCTATCTGCAGCGTTACGGTTTTAACACCGGCCACGTCACCTTCCTGGAAATCCTGTTCGCTTACTTTATAGCCGTTCTTTTCGGCCCACATAATGTACATGCGCATCAGCATGCCCGCCCAGTCGCAACTTTCGGTGCCGCCGGCGCCGGCGGTTATTTGCAATACCGCATTAAACTGGTCCTCTTCGGCCGATAGCATGTTTTTAAACTCAAGGTCTTCAACCGCTTTAACCGCCAGCTGGTATTGCTCCTCCATCTCCACATCCGTAGCATCGCCGGCCTGGAAAAATTCAAACAGCACACCGGTATCTTCAACTACCGAAACAACTTTCTGATATTCGTCTGTCCAAACTTTTTTTGTCTTGATAGACGCCAATACTTTCTCTGCGTCTTTGGGGTGGTCCCAAAAATTGGGGCCAACGGTTATTTCCTGCTCTTTTTGCAGCGCATCGAGTTTAGTATCGATGTCAAAGATGCCTCCTCAGGGAAGTTACTCTTTCCCTTAAATCCTGGATCTGTTCTTTAGTCATGTGGCAAATATATTATTTTGTTGTAAGGTTGTAATGTTTTAAAGTTGGAATGTTGCCGCCAGGGGATAAAATGAAAAGGGCTGTAAAGCTTTTACCTTACAACCCTTTTAAACTTTTATAAATTTTTAACCTGATTAAGCAAGCATCATCTGGTTAACCACACCGGTCATATCCCGTTGGTTGCCGGTTAGTTTTGATAGAAAATTACCCAGGCCAAAATCTTTATTGTTTTCGTTTTTTGCCTGTTTTATCATTTCGTCCATTACCGGGGTGATTAACAGCTTTGCGGTTTGCATCGCAGCAGCCGGCTCAACGCCGTAAAAATTATTCAGTTTGTTGGCAAACTTATTTACGATACTTGATACCAGCGATTTGTTGTTCATAGCCGGGAACTGGAAAAAACGCACCAAGTCCTTCAACCGGCCCGTCTCCATCTGGCCCTTTAATACTTCGATAATAGAACTTGAAGCATCATTGATAACTGCTTCGTGGTATTTCGCCGGGATCTCCGGGTTGTTAATAACAGCCGTCCCGGCGTTATTTTTTACAAGCAAAAAAAGTTTTTCAAACATTGTTAAATTTTTATTTTGGCAGATTAACACAATGGTGACAAAAACATTATTTTATTATTATCAATACAAATATAGGTATAATTTATTTCGACATTCAAAATAAATCGCAAAATCTGTTATAAAAATGACAATTCAGATAGTGTAAAACAAACACGATGGATATGGTGTTAAAATAACACGAACAAGTAATAGTTTTAGATTTAATACCTACCTAAATATTAACTTGTTATTTTTGTCGAAAACTACTCAATTATGCTGCCAAACACCGATTTTACAAGCACCCCGGCTTATAAATATTTAGCCGACCATTATATCGATATCGCGCAAAAAAGCCTTAAAGAACTATTTGAGGCTGACAAAGAACGCTTTACCAAGTTTTCGCTGAAGTTTGAAGACATTTTGTTCGACTACTCAAAAAATCGCATTGATGATGAAACCGTCGCTTTACTGATACAGTTAGCGCGCGAGTGTTCAGTAAATAAGGCAATTGAAGCCATGTTTTCCGGTGAAAAGATCAATGCTACGGAGGGCCGGCCAGTGTTGCACATTGCTTTACGTAACCGCAGCAATACGCCAATTTATGTAGATGGGAAAGATGTAATGCCCGACGTAAATAAAGTGCTCGACCAGATGAAGGTTTTCAGCAATGATATTATTTCGGGCAGCTGGAAGGGCTTTACCGGCAAAGCGATAACCGATGTGGTGAATATTGGCATCGGCGGATCCGACCTTGGTCCAGTAATGGTTACCGAAGCGCTGAAAGCCTATAAAAATCACCTGGAGATGCATTTTGTATCTAATGTTGACGGCACACATATCGTTGAAACCTTAAAAGGACTAAACCCCGAAACCACTTTATTCCTTATCGCTTCAAAAACATTTACCACGCAGGAAACCATGGGCAACGCGCACAGCGCCCGCGATTGGTTCCTGGCAGGCGGAGGCAAGGAGGATGATGTGGCCAAACACTTCGCCGCATTATCAACCAACAGCGAAGGTGTATCCAAATTTGGCATCGATACCAAAAACATGTTTGAGTTTTGGGACTGGGTTGGCGGCCGCTATTCACTTTGGAGCGCTATCGGCTTATCCATCTCGTTAAGTATCGGTTTCGAAAACTTTACCGAACTGTTAGCCGGCGCCCATGCCGTAGATAACCACTTTAAAACAACTGAATTTGAAGAAAACATCCCGGCAATAATGGCATTAGTGGGCATTTGGTACAATAACTTTTTTGATGCCGAAACCAACGCCATTTTGCCGTACGACCAATACATGCACCGCTTCTCGGCGTATTTTCAGCAAGGGGATATGGAAAGCAATGGTAAACACGTGGACCGCAATGGCAAACCGGTTGATTATTCTACCGGCCCGATCATCTGGGGCGAACCCGGCACCAATGGCCAGCATGCTTTTTACCAATTGATCCACCAGGGCACCAAATTGATCCCTTGCGATTTTATAGCCCCGGCCATATCTCACAACCCGCTTGGCGAACATCACAATATGCTGTTATCTAACTTCTTCGCCCAAACAGAAGCGTTGATGAATGGTAAATCGAGAGAAGATGTGGTTGCAGAGTTGAAAAAAGCCGGCAAAACCGATGAGGAAATTGAAAAATTGGCGCCTTTCAAGATGTTTGATGGCAACCGGCCAACAAATTCCTTCCTGTTAAAAGAGATTACGCCGCGTAGCCTTGGTTCACTAATCGCCCTATACGAGCATAAAATATTTGTACAAGGCATCATCTGGAATATTTACAGTTTTGACCAATGGGGTGTTGAATTGGGCAAGCAGTTAGCCGGGAAGATTTTGCCGGAGTTGAAAGACGATAGCGAGATCAGCAGTCATGATTCATCAACTAATGGGTTGATCAATCAGTATAAGGCGTGGCGATAGGTCAGTTTGCAGTTGATAGTTTGCAGTTGGCAGAAAAGCCTGCCGCTAGCAAACTGCCTACTGCCAACTGCCTACTTCTTCAAAAACTCCACCTGGTATACATGCGGCCATTTTTTACCCGTGATGAAAATTCTTTTGCCGGCGGCATCATAAGCAATCCCGTTTAGCACGTCCGCACCAGGGCTTCTTTTATCTTCAGGGTAAAGGCTTGTTAAGTCGATTTTTTCGAGTACGGCGCCTGTTTTGGGGTCGATAACGATGATATTATTGGTTTCCCAAATATTAGCATACAACTTGCCATCTATGTATTCCAGTTCATTAATGCTGTTAACCGGGCCTTTGTCATCATAAACATCGATAAACCCGATTTGCTTGTAAGTGTCCTTATCTAAAAACCAGATGCGGTTGGTGCTATCGTCCATGTACAGCTTCGTGCCGTCAAAACACATGCCCCAACCTTCAACACCTACGTTATTGGGGAATGTGCTTAGTTTGGCAAAGGTTTCTTTATCATACACATAACCCACTTTTTCGTGATAGGTTAACTGGATGATCTTATTGCCTACGATGGAGATCCCTTCACCAAAAACAGCCGAATCAAGCATTATCTTTTTCAGCACCTTACCTGTGGCCGGGTCTACCTTTCTCAAACTGGATTGATTGGTGACTTGCTGCCCTTGTGGCGGTTTTAAATAGCCGCCGCCGCTTTCATAAAATACACCATCCTGGTAAACCAGGCCTTCGGTAAAGCAGGTGGTATCATGCGGGAAGGTTTTGATCACTTTAAAGGTAAATTGCTGCGGGGCTTTGGCGGGCAACAGCACAATATTGGTAGATCCTTCCTGGCTTTTGCCGCCCTGGTAAACTTTCGCGGTGATCACCCGCGGGCCCAGGTGCATGGAGTCCGTTTTGAGCGACAATGCCGACGAATCCTTCATCGAACCAACTCTAACCGAATCAACCAGGTAAACGATGGAATCAGGTTTAACGTTCTGCGGATAATGTGCTTTGACGGATACAGCCTCACCTGCTTTATAGGAGGTGCCGGCTTCGGGGCTTACGGTTACGGTATTATCCGATTGAACAGTGGGCTTGCAGCTGCCCAGCATTAACCCGGCTGCGGCTATTAATAAACTGAATTTATATTTCATGTGATATTTTAAGTGGCATCAGGCCAAAACGCGTCTTCAATATGTTTTAGTACAAAATTGTCTTTCTTGTCAAACAAAACCGATATAATATCGAACCGCACTTCGCCCTGGTGGTTCATCAGGTACAAGTATTCATCTGCCGCCTCGGCCAGCAGTTTTTGCTTTCGCATGTCTACAAAGTCCTCCGGCTGGCCAAAACCGCTGCCTGTTCGGGTTTTAACTTCGGTAAATATAATCACCTTGTCTTTATATGCAATCAGGTCCACTTCTAATTTTCCGTGGGTCCAGTTCTCGTCCATAATCTCGTACCCGGCGTTTTCCAGGTGCGCTTTTGCAAGGGCTTCGCCTTTGCGGCCAAGGTCGAGGTGCTGGGCCATTACTTCAATATTACCGAACCTAAGTAATCCGAAATGGTTTTTTCAACCTTTTTCATGTGCATGTACTGGTTAAGCAGGATTTCCTGATCGGCCTCTTCGGATGTTTTTTGCAGATCGGACCGCAGGCCTTCCAATATCTTGCCTACCTTTTGCTTTTTCAAATGAAAAATTGCGCCCAAAATAGTTGCCCGCATATTTACCTGTTCATCGGGCACCATTATTTTGTGCATCTCGTACCAGTTATCGCTCAGGGTGTATTTTGTGGCGATAAGGGTAACCGTTAAATCAACGATGTCTTTTTCGGGATAGTGAATAAAAAATTGTTCATCAGGCAGCACGCCGTTTTCAACTTCCTTGCGGTAAATATCTACAAACGATTTACACGTTTCGTTTTCAAACTCAACATCGCTCAATTCTGCAATAATAAAGGGGCCGATATAGGTATTGGCGATGCCGTCCCAATCGATCACCCGGTTGCCATATAACAATAACAGCCTTATAATTTCCCTTTCCTGACTGAAATCTTCTTTTTCAATCCTTATCTGCGGTTCTTCCAGCAGCGGTTCATCAACGGGAACAGCCGGCCTCGAGATCTGTTGCTGCGAATCTTTTTTGGCTTTCGCCATCCGCATTTTGTTCAGTTCCGACAGCAGCGCCCGCTCATCGATCTTTAAGATATAGCTGCATTCTTTTATAAATACAGATGCCTTTATCGAATCGGGGATCTTGGCAACGCTTTCAACAATCTCGCGGATCACCTCGGCCTTTTTTATCGGGTCGTTACCGGCATCTTTTAATAACAGGTCGGTTTTGTACAGGATGAAATCCTTTTTATTGTCCTCAATATGCTTTTTGAAGCCGTTGGTGCCGAAATTGCGAACATAGGAATCGGGATCATGCCCGTCGGAGAAAAGCACCACTTTCACATTAAGGCCTTCCTCCAGGATCATGTCCAGGCCGCGCAATGAAGCTTTTATCCCTGCCGCGTCCCCATCATACAAAATGGTGATGTTTTTGGTAAAACGCCCGATGAGCCTGATCTGCTCAACAGTTAACGAAGTGCCAGACGAGGCCACCACATTTTCGATCCCCGCCTGGAAAACCGACAGTACGTCGGCATACCCCTCCACCAAAAAGCAATTGTCTTCCTCGCGGATGGCTTTTTTGCCAAAGTACAGGCCGTAAAGTACGTTGGACTTATGGTAGATTTCGGACTCGGGCGAGTTTACATACTTGGGGACATTCTTATCGGTTTTAAGCGTACGCCCGCCGAATGCGATCACCCGGCCGGTAAAGCTATGGATGGGGAACATTACCCGGCCACGGTACCTGTCGTACAGTGAGCCATTATCGCGCTTGACTGAAAGCCCGCTTTCCTCTAAAAACTGCTGCTGGTACCCGTCCTTTAAGGCCTGCCCGGTAAATGCCTCCCATTGATCCGGCGAGTAGCCGAGCTCGAATTTTTTGATGATATCGTTGCTGAAACCACGCTCTTTAAAATAGCTGAGGCCGATATTTTGGCCCTCTTCAGTATCCAGCAAACTTTCGTGGAAAAACTTAGCAGCGTAGGCAGTAACGATCATCAGGCTTTCGCGGTGATTTTCGACCTCTTTGTTCTCCACCGTCTCTACGGTTTCTTCAACCTCTATCCCGTACTTTTTTGCCAGCCATTTTAAGGCCTCCGGGTAGGTGAACTTTTCCAGTTCCATTAAAAAAGTAACTGCCGAACCGCCTTTGCCTGAAGAGAAATCTTTAAAAATGCCTTTGGCCGGGGAAACGGTGAACGATGGTGTCCGCTCATTTGCGAAAGGGGATAGCCCCACATAGTTGGCGCCGCGTTTTTTTAACTGTACGAACTCACCTATTACCTCCACAATATCTGTGGCTTCCATAATTCGGTCGACGGTGGCTTTAGTGATCATGTGTTAATCGCAAATGTAGGGCAATTCAACTAATCGTTATTCACAAAAGTTAATTTACAAATTTTTTGATGGCTTCGTTTTTAAAAACGTGGTCGCAATCCCCGCAAGCACGATAACACTCCCGATGATCTCATTTACCTCCAACCGCTCGTTCAACAATAGCAACGCAAGGAAACACGCAAACACCGTTTGAGAAAGCAACGCGATGGAAACCTTCGTCGATTCTAAAAAACGGAGGGCGTTATTGATGGTGATCCATCCGCCAAGCTGGCAAATGAGCCCCATCGCTATAAAATACAACCATGATGATGTGGAAAATTGAATCATTTCACAACGCTCAAAAAGGCATACCACCAGCATAAACAGGCATGCACCCAGCATGTTGTAAAACATAAAGGTAAGCGTATCTATTTTTTGCAGTACGCCTTTTGTGATAAGGATATAAACCGCGTAAAGCAAACTGGATAGCACTGCCAGCACTATGCCCTCGCTGAATTTAAGCGCTAATACATTTTGATAGCCCACCAATACCACCATGCCTGCAACAGCAAGCAAGGTGCCGATCCAGAACAAATTACCGGCGCGCTTTCTAAATAACAAATAGCTTAGTAAACCCACCCAAACAGGGGCGAGGTTGCCTAACAGTGTAGATACCGTTGCGGAAATAGTGGTTAGCGAAATATTCCAGATAGCCAGGTCGGCGCCGAAAACTACGCCGCCTGTAAGGGCTATGAATAATTCTGTCCGCCCAATTTTTAATTTTCCTTTTGCAATGCAATAAGGCGCGAGGCAAAACCATGCGATAAAGATCCTGTAAAAGGTGGCGGATAGTGGCGACCCGCCCGCAAGCTTTACAAAAATTGGCGAAAAAGAAATACAGAGGATACCGATTTCGGGAAGTGATTACACCGACTCACGAGATGATCGATCGGCTGCTTTCGGCGGTTTGTTTGATAACCTGATTTCTTAATATCAAAAGTTTCCGCATATAGCTGGTTAGGAAAAGAGCGTTCGCTAATTTTCCAACA
>Ga0206921_10034_pt1 | contig 38155 bp, 41 predicted proteins | sample Alteio_BWOrgHeat_66_FD_152930 | JGI IMG/M metagenome (GOLD analysis project Ga0206921, IMG submission 152930) | Enriched cells from forest soil in Barre Woods Harvard Forest LTER site, Petersham, Massachusetts, United States -... | ecosystem: Environmental > Terrestrial > Soil > Temperate forest >...
TAATAACAGACTAGAGACAATGTATAATATGAACGGAATGCCACCCTCCACTATTTTGCTGATCGATAAGAAAGGGAAAATCATCGGACGTTATTATGGCAGCATTAATCAGGATTATGAGAGAAGAATTGATGAAGGAACGCTGGATGATCTCGATAAAAAGCTAGCAGAGGAAATTACACAATAACTCTTATCATAGAAATGCCTAACACAAAACACTCAGTTTTTGTAAAAAAATCATGATCCAATTTATTTTTTTTCATAGTTTTATACTAATTATCAACCAATTATGAACAGAATTACTTACTTTTTATTATTTTTTGTTATATTATTGGGTTTTAGCGCCTGCAATAATAAAGATAATGCCACTCCAAACAATCAAACCATGATTGTAGGAAAATGGAACATGCAAAAAGAAGTGTATGTAGAATACGTAAATAATGTAAAACAGATTGATACCACCTGCATAGCTTCGGATACTGTGTACAGCAATGTGCAATTTAATGCGGACAAAACATTTAAAAGTTTAAGCATTCGTTTCTCAAAAATCTTAAATGTTTCATCCCCAGGCGATGAAGCTAACACAAGTGGCACTTACACTGTTTCAGGTACATCTTTTACCCTTTCTGAATCCATAGGAGGTATTTATTTCCACTCCGGTGGCCAAGCAATTACCGGCATTCCCGTTTACACCAATATCAAAACAACGGCCCAGCTTAATAATTTAACTGCCAACAGTATGTACATTCATACTGAAAATGATTACACGGAAACAGTTAATAACGTATCAACCGATTACAAGGTCACAAACGACCTTTACTACACTAAATAGCATAGCCTGCTTTGTTTCGCATTCGCCACTTAAAAGTTACAAACCTAATGTGTACTATATGGGTTACAATAGGGTTATAGTACCAATATATTTACCCCTATGAAAGTAGTAGTTATAACCCAGCCCGGCGGACCGGAAGTTTTGCAGATAGCCGAAAGGCCCAAACCCGAAATTACCGCCGATGAGGTGCTGGTTAAAGTAGCTGCCGCGGGTATTAACCGCCCCGATGTATTTCAGCGGAAAGGCAATTACCCGCCCCCGCCCGGAGCATCGCAGGATATCCCCGGACTGGAAATTGCCGGCCTTATTGTTAAGGTTGGCGCCAACGTTACCCGCTGGAAGGAAGGCGACCGCATCTGCGCCCTGCTTAACGGCGGTGGCTATGCCGAATATTGCAGCGTCCCCGCCGGGCAATGCCTCCCAATCCCCGACGACCTGTTATATATAGAAGCAGCATCACTGCCCGAAACATTTTTTACGGTATGGAGCAATGTATTTGATCGCGCCAAGCTTAAAAAAGGTGAAACGCTGTTAGTGCATGGCGGTTCAGGCGGTATAGGCGTTGCAGCTATCCAAATGGCAAAGGCTATGGGTAGCACCGTTTATACTACTGCCGGATCGGATGATAAATGCCGTGAATGCGAAAACCTTGGCGCAGCAAAGGCCATCAACTATAAAACAGAAAACTTTAAGGATATAATCCAGCAGCTCACCAACGGCAAAGGCGTTGATGTGATACTGGATACCATTGGCGGCGATTATACACCGCTAAACCTGCAATCATTGGCTGACGAAGGAAGATTGGTACAGATCAATAGTGTAAAAGGTAAGGATGCGCAGGTTGACCTGTCCCTAATAATGAGAAAAAGGCTCACTATAACCGGTTCCATGCTGCGCTTTCGCGATGTTGCCTTTAAAACGGCTATCGCACACAGCCTTGAAACAAACATCTGGCCCTTTTTGGCCTCCCACGAAATAAGGCCTGTTATATATGAGGTGTTCCCGGCGGCAAAAGCAGCCCAGGCACATCAGTTAATGGATAGCGGCAACCATACCGGCAAGATCATTTTGAGTTTTGAGGCATAAAATATATTATCTATTGTTTATAATAAATTAGCATTGTTGAAGCTAATTGATACTCATTACAATAGGCGTCAAAAAATTCTATCACAACTATTTAAATATTTGACAAGAAAGCTTAACTTTGCGCTCCGAAATAGTGGGAAATATTATTTCGTATTAATTTTTTATAAATTACCAGGTTATATATGCCAAACATTGGAAAAATATCACGGATAATAGGTCCGGTAGTTGACGTAAGCTTTACTGACAACGCACATCTTCCTAAAATTTTTGACGCCTTAGAGATTACAAAGGACAATGGCCAAAAAATCATTCTTGAAGTTCAGCAGCATTTAGGCGAAGATCGCGTACGTGCCATAGCGATGGACTCTACAGATGGTTTATTGCGCGGAATGCCTGTATTGGATACTGAAGCTTCTATTAAAATGCCGGTTGGTGATGATATCAAAGGTCGCGTTTTTAACGTAGTTGGTGATGCTATTGACGGTATTCCTAATCTTGACAAATCAAAAGGACGTTCTATCCATGCTACTCCTCCAAAGTTCGAAGATCTTTCAACTGAAACTGAAGTACTTTTCACAGGTATTAAAGTTATCGACTTACTTGAGCCTTATGTAAAAGGTGGTAAGATCGGTTTATTCGGTGGTGCAGGTGTTGGCAAAACAGTATTGATCCAGGAACTGATCAACAACATCGCGAAAGCATACTCTGGTTTATCAGTGTTTGCAGGTGTAGGTGAGCGTACCCGTGAAGGTAACGACTTACTGCGCGAGATGTTGGAATCAGGCATTATAAAATACGGAGATGCATTTATGCATTCTATGGAAGAAGGCGGATGGGACCTTTCAGCAATTGACCCTGAAGCTTTAAAAGATTCAAAAGCAACATTCGTTTTCGGACAAATGAACGAGCCTCCTGGTGCACGTGCACGTGTGGCGCTTTCAGGTTTAACTATCGCTGAGTATTTCCGCGATGGTGATGCAGAAGGCAAAGGCCGTGATATATTATTCTTTATTGATAACATCTTCCGCTTTACACAAGCAGGTTCTGAAGTATCGGCTCTTTTAGGCCGTATGCCTTCAGCAGTAGGTTACCAGCCAACACTGGCAACTGAAATGGGTACCATGCAGGAGCGTATCACATCAACCAAACGTGGTTCAATTACCTCTGTACAGGCGGTATATGTACCTGCGGATGACTTGACTGACCCTGCACCGGCTACAACATTTGCCCACTTAGATGCTACAACAGTACTTTCACGTAAAATTGCCGAGCTTGGTATCTACCCTGCGGTGGATCCATTGGATTCAACTTCACGTATCCTTAGCCCAGCTATTTTAGGTGACGAGCATTACAATACAGCTCAACGCGTTAAAGAAACATTACAACGTTACAAAGAGCTGCAGGACATTATCGCGATCCTGGGTATGGACGAGTTATCTGAAGAAGATAAACTGGTTGTATCACGTGCGCGCCGTGTTCAGCGTTTCTTATCACAACCATTCCACGTTGCTGAGCAGTTCACCGGCTTAAAAGGCGTTTTGGTTGATATTAAAGAAACCATCAAAGGCTTTAACATGATTATGGATGGCGAAGTTGATGAGTATCCTGAAGGCGCATTTAACCTTGTAGGAAGCATTGAAGAAGCTATTGAAAAAGGTAAAAAATTATTAGCGGAGGCTAATAATTAAGATTTGAGATGTTAGATATGAGATCTGAGTCTTATATCTAACATTAATATAAATTTGAGAAACAGGTTTGAAATTGAGGTTGGACATTGTCTCACATCTCATATCTCAAATCTCAAATCTAAATAAAACATGACTTTAGAAATCCTTACTCCTGATAAAAAAGTATTTGAAGGCGAAGCCACTTCGGTAACGCTGCCGGGTACATTAGGCTCATTTGAAATTTTGAACCACCACGCTCCTATTATCTCAACCCTGCAAGATGGTAAATTAGTAGTACGCGGCTCAGGTAAAGAAGAAATATTTTTTATACAAGGCGGCGTTGTTGAAGCCTTAAATAATGTAGTTACCGTATTAGCTGAGGGTATCACCCACAAATAAGCAGTACTATATAAGATTTATAGAAAGCCCTTCGGTATTACCGGAGGGCTTTTTTTGTGGGGTTGATATGTGAAATTAAATGCTGATAAACTTATTTCCCGCCAAAGTACAAAAGGAGAAAGATCACACTCATATAACTCCATAGCAGGGTAAATACAATGTGAATGATAGTCTCTTTTCTTTTGCCTTTCCAAAGCTCTGCAGAATAACCAAACAATTGAATCAATAATCTTGCTAGCCAGAAAATGGCTAGCCCTAAAGCTATCTTATTACCTAACCTGGTTTCAACAAGTTCATTTGCTGAGGTAAGACAAAGTATGCTCATTAATAATAATATTAAAGCGATAAAGAAAGTATGGATATACATCATCTGCCTGTTGATTAAACTAATGTTATGTAATTCTACATGCCACTTAAAATATCGTGGAAAAATGACATGGGCTAAAGCGAGCAGCAATAAAATAATTCCGATGATCTTAATATTCAGTTCCATTATCTTCCAGGATAAATTTGGTAATAAATGGAGTGATTTTTTCTTCTGAATATATTCTTAGTCCGGCAGTTTTAAAAGTACTATACCATGATGCTACTGAAATAAAATGAAAAGAACCGAAATTATAAGCCATAAAATTGGGGATATCCCTTAAATGTTCTACTAAAATTATTTTTCCACCAGGTTTCAATATACGCTTAAGCTCAGCAAAAAAATTATCACGCTCAGATTTGTTTCTTATCTCGTGTGCTGAGAATACTAGAAGAATATTATCGGCATAATCATTTAGCAAGGAAATGGCAACTGTATTAATTTGCAAAGTTCCTTCATATGGCAAATAAGCTTTTCTTGCGCGTTTTATTGAAATTTCTGTATGCCTTAACGGTTCGTAAAAATCACATACCATTAAGTTTAATTCGGGGTATTTAATTTTTAAAAGGTGGCTTATTTCATCAAAACCTGCGTTTATATTAATTAAATTACTATTTGCGAGAATAGATGGCCCATTTAACCAATCCAACTTATAAAACTCTGAAAGATCATAGATATAGCAGGAAACTGATAATGATGTTACTACAGTTGCGCTTATCAAAAGCGCAGCTATAAGTATTAAAGAATGATAGACTTGTGGCAGAAGATAATTTGATAAAATTAACAGCATCACAAAACCAATGGCAAGCACGTAAAAATGCCAGTTAAACCGCAAAATATTGTATACACCTTGAAAAGGACTTCTTAGTTGTTCCATTTTTCTATTTTCCCTTTTTTCCAGTAATATGGAATACTATTAACCATAAACGCGTTTGCTAATATGCCGTCACCTAACCCTATATCTTTTAAAAATGGAATATGCTGATTAACCACTTCAATAGGTTTTGGTATCCAATCTTCCCTCACTCCTTCAACAATCAGCATCTCTTGTCGTCGTGTATTATAAGTAAAAGTAAATGGTAATGGCCCGGCAAAACGTCGAGCTTCTTTCCAATCTGCGAAGGGAGAAAACCGAGGAAGGTTGACATCCTCATGTCCTGTTTCAAGTACTATTGACAGATCGGACTGCCTTGAATTAATATTTAGCAGCGTATCTTTTTGCATCACCTGAATATCAGTAGTGGTGTAACTATAATGAGTGAAAATATTACCCATTATCTGCATTACCGTTTTATTAGTTTCAGACTTTAATATATATAAGCCACGAAGACGCTTTCCTTTGCTATTAATATAATTTACAAAACACGATAACCTATTAATACGAAATCATTGCCTAATAACTTTGGGAAACCCTTCGGGCGTAAGTCACGAGTTTTAACTACCGCAACGGCTATAAATGCCCATTCATTTTTATAAGTGTCCAGGCTTAAGGCTTCAGGAATTAATGTTTCTAATTGTTCTTTAGGAAATGCAAAGGTTAAAACAATAGACTCATCAAAAAATGCCTCAACAGCAAACGGATGGTTTTTTAAAGCTGATAACATATACTATTTAGGCTTAGGATTGATTTTAAATTCATTATAATAAATGAACAGGGTAAACATTAAAGCAAAAACAGCATTTACTCTTCCCCATAAAAGTAAGTCGGGGGCTAAGACAAATTCAATACAGTTCATTAAAGCTATAATAATCATTTGCATAATAGCATTTAAGCGGTGTTTAAGTCCGCTTAATATCCATACAGCCATAAGTATTTCTCCAATGCCTATTGTTTTGGTAAAAAATAAAGCGTGCTCTGGTCCCAATAATCTGGCCACTATCAATTCGTGCCTGGGTACAAAATTCAATACTTTACAAAAAAGTCCATTAGCTATCCATATCGCTGCTATAAGTATGGTAGAGATTTGGTGAATTGTTGTTTTATAAGGCATTAAGTTTATTTGTAATTAACAGCACAATATACAAATACTAGTTAAGGCAAATTATATCTAAAAAGAGCAAATCTTTCAGCCCTATCCTCCATTTCAGGAAGAAAATCGGCACTTTGCTATGCATGCATAAAATCGATACCGAATACCGTTTTAAACTTTGGTATGTTTTGATGAAAATTATATTCTATATAATTAATATAAATAAGAACATAATTCTGTATATTTAAATTTAACATCTATAATATACTAAATAAAAATAATGCGTTGTATGTATTGTTATTCGCGATAGCTATATCTACCTTACAAATACGGATTTGCAGAAGTTCTGTAAATCTAAATCAATAAAGAACCTGTAACAAAATTAGTATAAATATTCTACCATAATGAGCGCACCTGATACAACAGAAGCAATAGAATTGAACCGGTACAGTAAAACCTTTACCCAGGATCCTACGCAGCCAGCGGCACAGGCCATGCTATACGGAATCGGCTTAACCGATGATGATATGCAGAAACCGCAGGTAGGTGTAGCGAGCATGGGTTATGATGGTAACACCTGCAACATGCACCTGAATGATTTGGCTAAGATTATTAAACAAGGTATTTGGGATGCAGAAATGGTTGGCCTAATCTTCCATACTATTGGTGTGAGCGATGGCATGAGCAACGGTACCGAAGGGATGCGCTACTCATTGGTTAGTCGTGATATTATTGCTGATTCAATTGAAGCGGTTGTTGGCGCACAGTATTATGATGGTGTTATTACCCTGCCGGGCTGTGATAAAAACATGCCGGGTTCTATTATGGCAATGGGCCGTTTAAACCGTCCGTCTATAATGGTATATGGTGGTACTATTAAACCTGGCCACTGGAAAGGTGAAGACCTGAATATCGTATCAGCATTTGAGGCCTTGGGCCAAAAAATGGCAGGCACTATTAGTCCGGAGGATTTCATGGGCGTAATCAAAAATGCCTGTCCAAGCGCCGGTGCCTGCGGTGGTATATATACTGCAAACACTATGGCTGCGGCTATCGAGGCTTTAGGTATGAGCTTACCTTATTCATCATCAAACCCTGCTTTGAGCGATGAAAAGAAAGCAGAGTGTTTAGCAGCAGGTAAAGCGATCAAGATCTTATTAGCAAAAGACATAAAACCGACAGACATCATGACCCGCGAGGCATTCGAGAATGCGATCGTAGTAATTATGGTTCTGGGCGGATCAACCAACGCGGTATTGCACTTAATTGCAATGGCAAAAAGCGTAGGCATAAAAATTACCCAGGATGATTTCCAGGAAGTAAGTAACCGCATCCCAGTTTTGGCCGATATGAAACCAAGCGGCAAATACATGATGGAAGACTTGCACAAAGTTGGCGGTGTACCTGCGGTAATGAAATACTGTTGGGATCAGGGATGGTTACACGGCCATTGCTTAACTGTAACCGGTAAAACAATTGCCGAAAACTTACAGGAGGTACCATCAATCAATTTCGATACCCAAAAAATAATCCTGCCGGTTGAAAATCCAATAAAGGCTACCGGTCACTTACAGATCTTATACGGAAACCTTGCCGAAGGCGGCAGCGTAGCCAAGATCACCGGTAAGGAAGGTACTAGTTTTGAAGGCCCGGCACGTGTATTTGACGGTGAGTTTGAACTGATCCACGGAATACAAAGCGGTCGTGTTGAAAAAGGCGATGTGGTGGTTATCCGCAACGTTGGCCCTAAGGGCGCTCCGGGTATGCCTGAGATGCTTAAACCTACATCAGCCATATTTGGCGCAGGTTTGGGCAGTTCAGTAGCATTAATTACTGATGGTCGTTTCTCTGGTGGTACGCATGGTTTTGTGGTAGGCCATATCACTCCTGAAGCTTATGACGGCGGCGGTATCGCTTTTGTAAAGGATAATGACAGGATATTTATTGATGCCATAAACCGCACAATAAACGTAATGATCAGCGACGAAGAGTTTGCAGCCCGCAAAGCAGCCTGGGTAAAACCAGCGCTTAAGGTTACAAAAGGTGTTTTATATCGCTACGCGAAAACAGTTACCTCAGCTGCTGAAGGCTGTGTAACTGATGAAATGCCTTAGTGAGGTTAAAGCTAAAAGGCGAAAGCCAAAAATTAAAGAATAATAAATAAGAAATCGAACATTCGAAATCGAAACAATAAATAATATGGAAGTTGCACAACAGGAAGTACTAACAACACCGGCAGCAAAAGAAGCTGTTGAAGTTTCAGGGTCAGTAGCATTATTAGAAGCATTGATCACTGAAGGTGTGGATACCATTTTTGGCTATCCGGGTGGCGCTATTATGCCTATTTATGACGCTTTGTATGATTACAAAGAAAAATTAAACCACATACTGGTCCGTCATGAGCAGGGCGGCATACATGCCGGTCAGGGCTATGCGCGTACCTCAGGTAAAGTCGGTGTCGTCTTCGCAACAAGCGGCCCGGGTGCAACTAACCTGGTAACCGGTTTGGCTGATGCGCAGATAGACAGCACGCCATTGGTATGTATCACCGGCCAGGTGTTCGCGCACCTGTTGGGTACTGATGCTTTCCAGGAAACTGATGTGATCAACATTACCACACCTGTTACCAAATGGAACTACCAGGTAACTGATGCAAATGAGATCCCTGAAGTGATCGCCAAAGCTTTCTACATAGCTAAAAGCGGCCGCCCGGGACCTGTTTTGATCGATATCACTAAAAACGCGCAGATACAAAAGTTCGATTATAAAGGTTATGTACAGTGTAACCACATCCGTAGCTACAGGCCAAAACCTATAGTTCGCCATCAATATATTGAGGAAGCTGCGGCTTTGATCAATCAGGCCAAAAAACCATTTGTATTATTTGGCCAAGGCGTAATACTAGGTAGTGCTGAGCAGGAATTTAAAGCTTTCATCGAAAAAAGCGGTATCCCATCAGCATGGACGATATTAGGTGCAGGCGCTATCCCGACAGATCACCCGCTTAACGTGGGTATGCTGGGCATGCATGGTAACTACGGCCCTAACGTACTGACTAATGATTGCGATGTGTTAATCGCCATAGGTATGCGTTTTGATGACCGTGTAACCGGCCGTTTAGATAAATATGCTAAACAGGCCAAAGTTATCCACCTGGATATTGACCCGGCTGAGATCGACAAAAACGTAAAAACAACCGTACCTGTTTGGGGCGATTGTAAAGAGACTTTACCATTGCTTACCGCTTTGGTTGAGAAAAAAGAGCATACCGAATGGCTTAAACTTTTTAATGAGTACACCCAAAAAGAAGTTGACGCAGTAATACATACCGAGCTGAACCCAACATCAGAAGAAATGACCATGGGCGAGGTGATCAAACAACTAAATGAGTTAACCAATGGCGACGCTGTTATTGTGACCGACGTTGGTCAGCACCAGATGGTAGCCTGCCGTTATGCGCAGTTCAATAAAACACGCAGTAACGTTACCAGCGGTGGTCTAGGCACAATGGGCTTTGCATTACCTGCAGCCATCGGCGCTAAATTTGGCGCACAGGAACGTGATGTAGTTGCCATTATTGGCGATGGTGGTTTCCAGATGACCTTGCAGGAACTGGGCACCATTATGCAAACCGGTGTTGATGTTAAGATTATCATTTTGAACAACCGCTTTTTAGGTATGGTTCGCCAATGGCAGGAATTATTTAATGAACGCCGCTACTCATTTGTTGATATCCAAAGCCCTGATTTTGTGGCATTGGCTGCAGCTTACCGCATAGCTGGCAAATGCATTAATAACAGGGAAGATCTGGTACCTACATTAAAAGAAATGATGGCCCATAAAGGTTCATACCTGTTAGAAGTAATGGTAACTAAAGAGAATAACGTATTCCCGATGGTGCCGCAGGGATGCAGCGTAAGTGAGATCAGGCTTAAATAAACAGCCCCACCCAACCCTCCCCACAAGAGAGGGCTAAAAAAATTAAAAAGATGAGCAATCAAGATACAGAAAAGCAGGAATTTAACATCACGGTTTATACGGAAAACCAAATTGGTCTTTTAAACCGGATAGCTATTATATTTACACGCCGTAAGATCAATATCGACAGTCTGAATACTTCTCCGTCAGAAATAGAGAGTATCCACCGCTTTAATATTGTGATCACTGAGTCGGAAGATGTGGTACGCAAACTAACCCGCCAGATTGAGAAACAGGTGGAAGTTTTAAAAGTATATTACCATACCAATGCCGATGTGATATGGCAGGAACTGGCGCTATACAAAGTATCAACAGATGTGATAGCCGAAAAGGTAAGTGTGGAACGTTTATTGCGCGAAAATGGTGCACGTGTTGTAGTTTTGCGTAAAGACTATACCGTTTTTGAAACCACCGGTCACCGCGAGGAGACTGATAACCTGATAGCTATTTTACAACCTTACGGCCTCATAGAGTTTGTACGCAGTGCAAGAGTAGCTATTATTAAAGATAGCGAAGGCTTTAACTCTAAATTACGTGAGTTTGAAAGACTGGAACCAGGTGAAGATGTGATTGAAAACGAATACTTGAATAAAGGGCAAAAAGTGTTCAGCATGTAATGCACCGTCTGAACCTGAATTTATAGAATTAAGGAATTAACAGAATTCTATAAATTCAAAAAATTCTGGTTCAGACATTTTAATAGTTAACTGACAAAATTTTAATATAAATAAAATCGGTGAAATCGCCCTAAAATCGGTGAAATCCCAAAAACAAAAATCAAGAAAACAATGGCAAAATTAAATTTCGGCGGTAGTGAAGAAAATGTAGTAACCCGCGAGGAGTTCCCTTTATCAAAAGCTCAGGAAGTATTAAAAGATGAAGTTGTAGCTGTTATCGGTTACGGCGTTCAGGGTCCTGGTCAGGCATTAAATCAAAAAGACAATGGTATCAACGTTATCGTTGGTCAGCGCAAAGGCACCAAAACTTGGGATAAAGCCGTTGCCGATGGCTTTGTACCGGGCGAAACCCTTTTTGAAATTGAAGAAGCCCTTGAAAAAGGAACTGTTATTTGCTATTTATTAAGCGATGCAGCACAGATAGCTTTATGGCCAACTGTTAAAAAACACTTAACTCCGGGCAAAGCATTATATTTTTCACATGGTTTCGGTATCACTTTCAACGAGCAAACCGGCATCATCCCTCCTGCTGATGTTGACGTATTCCTGGTTGCTCCAAAAGGATCAGGTACTTCGTTACGCCGTATGTTCCTGCAGGGCCGTGGCTTAAATTCAAGCTACGCAATCTTCCAGGATGCTACTGGTAAAGCATTTGACAGGGTTATCGCTTTAGGTATCGCTGTTGGTAGCGGTTACTTATTCGAAACTAACTTTAAAAAAGAAGTTTACAGCGATTTAACCGGCGAGCGTGGTACACTAATGGGTTGTATCCAGGGTATTTTTGCTGCACAATACGATGTATTGCGCGCTAATGGCCACTCACCATCTGAAGCTTTTAACGAAACTGTTGAAGAGTTAACCCAATCATTAATGCCGCTTGTTGCTGAGAATGGTATGGACTGGATGTATGCAAATTGCTCAACTACCGCACAACGTGGTGCATTGGATTGGTGGAAAAAATTCCGTGATGCTACTAAACCAGTATTTGAAGACCTGTACAAAAGTGTTGCAACCGGTGTTGAATCACAACGCTCTATTGACTCAAACAGCCAGCCTGACTACCGCGAAAAACTGGATGCAGAATTAAAAGAACTGCGTGACAGCGAATTATGGCAAGCAGGTAAAACTGTACGCAGCCTACGCCCTGAAAACCAGGTTGTAGAAGCGTAATTTTTTAGTAGCAAGTATTTAGTATCAAGTATCAAGATTTGGAAACAATTTGGTACTTGATACTTGATACCAGCTACTTGATACTAAAAGAACAATACAAAGCCTCAAGTGCTAAGTTTTTACTTGATACTTGATACTAAATACTTGATACTACAATGGCACAGACATTATTTGACAAGATTTGGGATGCACACGTCGTCAGTAGCAACGAGGGTTTCCCCGACATTTTATACATCGACACGCACTTTATACATGAAGTAACCAGTCCGCAGGCATTTGATGGCTTACGCGCACGAGGGTTACCGGTCTTCAGGCCAAAACAAACGGTTGCCACAGCCGACCACAACGTTCCTACATGGAACCAGCACTTACCCATTAAAGAAGAACTTTCCCGTTACCAGGTTGACATGCTCACAAAAAATTGTGCAGAATTTGGTATTGAATTATACGGCTTAGGCCACCCCTTCCAGGGCATTGTACACGTAATAGGCCCTGAACTGGGCATTACCCGCCCCGGAGGTACTTATGTTTGCGGCGATAGCCACACCTCAACCCATGGCGCTTTTGGTGCCATAGCGTTTGGGATAGGCACATCGCAGGTGGAGCAAGTAATGGCAACACAATGCCTGTTACAGCAACGCCCAAAACGCATGAAAATTGAAGTTAACGGCCAATTGCAAAAAGGCGTTGGCGCTAAGGATATCATCCTATATATCATTTCAAAAACATCTGCCGCAGGCGGTACAGGTTATGCTGTTGAATATGCCGGCGACACTATCCGCTCGTTAAGTATGGAGGGCCGTATGACCATCTGTAATATGAGTATTGAAATGGGTGCCCGTTGCGGACTGATAGCTCCCGACGAAACCACCATTAACTATGTAAAAGGCCGCGAATTTGCCCCTAAAGGCGAAGAGTGGGACAAGGCAGTAGCATACTGGCAAACTTTGTACTCTGACGAAGATGCAGACTTTGATGCCGTATTAAGCTTTAACGCCGAAGACATTGAACCAATGATCACCTACGGAACTAACCCCGGCATGGGCATTGGCGTTACACAGCACGTACCAGAGACCTTATCTTTTGAGGAGAAGGAACAAGGATCATACAAAAAAGCATTGGCTTACATGGGTCTGCATGATGATGAGCAGTTACTGGGCAAACCTATTGATTATGTATTTATCGGCAGCTGCACTAACTCTCGTATTGAGGACCTGCGCCAGGTAGCTGAGTTTGTAAAAGGAAAACATAAGGCCGAGAATGTTACGGTTTGGGTTGTTCCGGGATCAAAACAGGTACAGGAACAAGCCATCCGTGAAGGTTTGGACAAGATATTTGATGCAGCCGGTTTCCCGTTGAGAGAACCGGGATGCAGTGCCTGTTTAGGTATGAATGAGGATAAGATTCCGGCAGGTAAATACTGCGTATCAACCTCAAACAGGAACTTTGAAGGCCGCCAGGGACCAAACTCACGTACATTTTTAGCCAGCCCGCTAACTGCCGCCGCAAGCGCGATTACGGGTAAGGTTACGGATATCAGGGAGTTTTTGAAGTCTGAACCAGAATTAAGCGAATTAATGAATTGATAGAATTAATGGAGATCAATAAAAATGCAGCATCACAATTTAACGATTGCACCAGCAAGATTATTGGTAGTGCAATGCGTGTGCATTCTGCTTTAGGCAATGGTTTCCAGGAAGTGATCTATCAAAGAGCGTTAGAAATTGAAATGAGTTTAGAGGGGCTAGGATTTGTAAGAGAAATGGAAATGCCTATCTTTTATAAAGAAGAACACATAGGAACAAGACGGGTAGATTTTTTTGTTGAAGGCGAAATAATGGTTGAGTTAAAAGCGATTATTGAATTAGAAGATGTTCATTTGGCTCAGGCAATTAATTATCTCGAAGCTTATAACATTAAAACGGGCTTGCTTATAAATTTCGGAAGTAAAAGCTTACAATTTAAGCGCTTATTAAATAAAAAATATAAACTAAACGTGAATTAAACAATTAATTGAATTTGCCCATTTTTATAATTCGATAAATTCGATAAATTCAATTAATTCTAAAAATTCAGGTTCAGACATTAAATATGATACTTGAAGTAGCCGTACTAAATGTGATATCCGGACAAGAAGATGATTTCTTAATCGCCTTCTCCAAAGCAAAGGATATCATATCAAGTATGAAAGGTTATAGCTCGCACCAGCTAAAAAGATGCATTGAAAATACAAGTCAGTTCATTTTATTGGTTGAATGGGAAAAACTAACCGATCATACGGAAGGCTTCCGAGGATCAAAGGAATACCAGGAATGGAAAGGGTTATTACATCATTTTTATGATCCCTTCCCTACTGTTGAACATTATGAATAGAGGTGAAAGGCAAAAGCTGAAAGGCTAAAGCTTAATTAAGAAGAAATATTATGGCAACCAAAATATTCAAACACATACAAACCAGCGTAGTGCCGCTACCTATCGAGAACATCGATACGGACCAGATCATACCTGCGCGTTTTTTAAAAGCCACCACCCGCGAGGGCTTTGGCAATAACCTGTTCCGCGATTGGCGCTTTGATGAGAACGATAACCCTAAACAGGATTTCGTGCTCAACAACCCAAACTACAGCGGTAAAATATTGGTTGCAGGCAAAAACTTCGGTTGCGGAAGCAGCCGTGAGCATGCCGCATGGGCCATTGCCGATTATGGCTTCGATGCCGTAGTAAGCAGCTTTTTCGCCGATATTTTCAAAGGCAACGCCTTGAACAATGGCTTACTGACTGTACAGGTGAGCGACGAGTTTTTAAAGAAGATCTTCGACGCAGTTTTTGCAGATGAGCACGCGGTAGTTGAGATCGACCTGGTTGATCAGTTCATCAAAATAGTAGCCACCGGCGAAACAGAAAGCTTTGAGGTTAACCCCTACAAAAAAGCCTGCATGACCAACGGTTATGATGATATTGATTATATTTTGAGTAAAAAGGAATTGATACAGGAGTTCGAAGAAAGGTAAAAGCTGAAAGGCGAAAGCTAAAAGGTCATCAGGGAAACCAATGACATAATGACTAATGACAAATGACTAAACACATATTAGTAATACCCGGTGATGGCATCGGACCGGAAGTAACAACCTGGGGAAAAGCCGTATTAGAACAAATTGGCAAGGATTTTGGCCATGAATTTACGTTTGACGAGGCATTAATGGGCCACGTTGCCATTGAGGCGACCGGTAACCCACTGCCTGATGAAACTTTAGCAAAGGCAAAAGCCAGCGATGCCATATTATTTGGCGCTGTTGGTCACGCTAAGTATGACAATGATCCATCTGCAAAGGTACGCCCCGAGCAGGGTTTATTGAAGATCCGTAAAGAGTTGGGCCTGTATGCCAACCTGCGCCCCATCATGTTATTTGATGAACTGCTGGAAGCATCGAGCCTTAAACCGGAGATATTAAAGGGAACGGATATCCTATTTTTCCGCGAACTGACAGGTGATGTTTATTTCGGCGAGAAAAAACGCAGCGAGGACAGGGATACCGCGTCTGACCTGATGATCTATTCCCGCTACGAGGTTGAACGCATCGCCATAAAAGCATATGAAGCTGCACGTGTTCGTGGCAAAAGATTATGTTCGGTAGATAAGGCTAACGTACTAGAAACTTCACGCCTGTGGCGCGAAGTAGTTCAGGAAATAGCTAAAAACTACCCTGATGTTGAAACTGAGCATATGTTTATTGACAATGCCGCTATGCAACTGGTTAAAAACCCTAAAAAGTTTGATGTGGTATTAACCGCTAACCTTTTCGGTGATATTTTAACTGATGAAGCATCGCAGATAGCAGGTTCAATGGGTATGCTGGCATCAGCATCAATTGGTGATGGTACTGGTTTCTTTGAGCCTATCCACGGTTCGGCACATGATATTGCCGGGCAGGACAAAGCTAACCCGCTGGCATCAATGTTGTCAGTAGCTTTAATGCTAGAAATTGGTTTCGGCTTAAAGGAAGAAGCTAAAAAGGTAACCTCAGCTATTGATAAAGCACTGAAAGATGGTTACCGCACAGGCGATATCGCGGATAGCAAAACTGATAAAAACAAAATATTAGGTACCAAAGCCATGGGCCAAAAGGTACTGGAGTATTTGAATTAAGGTGAAAGCTGAAAGACAAAAGGTTAAAGGTTTGAAAAGCGGGATTGCACCGCTGCAAACTAATGACCAATGACACAATGACTAATGACCAAATTATGAAATGGAACGCAGAACTGTATGACGACAAACACTCCTTCGTATTTGAATACGGGGAGAATGTATTGGAATTGCTGGACATTAAACGCCGTGAGCAGATCCTGGATCTGGGTTGCGGTACGGGCCAGCTGACGGAGCGCATACAGGAACGCGGTGCTGTAGCTACAGGCATCGATGCTTCACCGGAGATGATAAAAGCAGCACAGGAAAAATACCCCAATGTGCATTTTGAAGTTGCCGATGGTGCCAATTTTCATTTCGATAAGCAGTTTGATGCCGTTTTCTCCAACGCTACCCTGCATTGGATCTTAAACCCCGATGCAGCCATTAAATGTGTGTTTGATGCACTAAAACCCGGCGGCCGCTTTGTTGCCGAAATGGGTGGCAAAGGCAACGTACAAAAAATGATCGCGGCCACGCAAAAAGTGTTGAGGCAGCATGGTTATGATGTTTTAGCTGATAAAACAATATGGTATTTCCCTTCATTGGGCGAATACACCACCCGTTTAGAGGCGCAAGGTTTCAGGGTAACATTTGCGGCGCATTTCGACCGTAAAACTGCCTTGCAGGATGGCGACATGGGTGTAACCAAATGGATAATGATGTTCGGCAACCAGTTTATGGAAGGCATCCCGAAGGAAGAAAAAATACAAATACTAAGTGAAATAACCGACATACTTGAACCCGACTACAACGAAGACGGCCAATGGTATGCTGATTACAAGAGATTAAGGTTTATAGCTATAAAAGAGATATGAGATTTTAGATGTGAGATATGAGACATTATCAGCACATTTTTAAATCGACAAGTACAAATAATTAAATAATAACTGGTGTGGAGGTTAAAGATATGAGGCCAAAAAGTCTCAAATCTAAAAGACACAAGCTATAAAAGAGATATGAGATTTTAGATGTGAGATATGAGACAGTATCAACACATTTTTAAATCGACAAGTACAAATAATTAAATAATAACTGGTGTGGAGGTTAAAGATATGAGGCCAAAAAAGTCTCACATCTCACATCTCACATCTCACATCTAAAATCTAAAAGACACATGTTACACGATCCCAACCGCGTTTATGTTTTTGACACCACCTTGCGTGATGGTGAGCAGGTACCCGGCTGCCAGCTGACAACCCCAGAAAAAATTGAGATTGCCCGCGAGCTGGAAGCACTGGGCGTGGATATTATTGAAGCCGGATTCCCAATTTCAAGTCCGGGTGATTTTCAGAGTGTGGTTGAAATATCAAAGGCTGTAAAAGAGCCTGTTGTTTGCGCTTTAACCAGGGCCAACAAAGGTGATATTGATGCCGCCGCTGAGTCGTTAAAATATGCTAAGAGGCCGCGGATCCATACCGGTATCGGTTCGTCTGATATGCATATCAAGCATAAATTTAACAGCACCCGTGAGGAAATTCTGGAGCGCGCTATTGAAGCCGTAAAATATGCCAAGAAATTTGTTGAGGATATCGAGTTCTATGCCGAAGATGCCGGTCGCGCCGACGTGGTTTATTTAGCGCAGATGGTTGAGGCGGTTATAGCTGCCGGTGCTACTGTGGTAAACATCCCCGATACCAACGGCTATTGCCTGCCCGATCAATACGGCAGCAAGATCCGTTTCCTGAAAGAGAATGTAAGAAATATCGATCAGGCCATCATATCCGTACATTGCCATAACGATTTGGGTTTAGCTACCGCTAACTCTATCGCAGGCCTGCAAAACGGAGCCCGCCAGATTGAAGGTACCATCAACGGTATCGGCGAACGTGCCGGAAACACCTCTATTGAAGAAGTGGTAATGGTGCTGAAAACTCACCAGGTTTTAGGCCTGCACACCCATATCAACACCAGGAATTTTTATGAGCTGAGCCATATGGTAAGCACGCAAATGCGTATGCCGGTACAGCCTAATAAAGCTATTGTAGGTAATAATGCATTCGCGCATAGCTCAGGCATTCACCAGGATGGTTTCCTGAAGAACCGCGAGAACTATGAGATCATCCGCCCGGAAGATGTTGGTTTCCCAAGTGCCAGCATTGTGCTTACCGCGCGTAGTGGCAGGCATGCCTTAAAGTTCCATTTGGAGCGTTTGGGCTATAATTTAGACAAAGAGGATTTGAATAGTGCTTACTCTCGCTTTTTAACACTTGCTGATAATAAGCTGGATATTAATGATGAAGACTTGCTGAGTTTAGTCGCATTTAAAATGGTAAAAGACTAATGATGGACACAGCAAAAAATACGCAATTGGATTTTGACGCAGCCTTTTTACGTTTAAACGGTGTAGTTAAAAATACACCACTTGAATATAACGCGGGCCTGTCGGAAAAATACGAGTGCGAAATATATTTAAAACGTGAAGACCTGCAGGTGGTACGCTCCTACAAATTGCGTGGCGCCTACAATATGATAAGCCAGCTAAACGAAGAACAGTTGAACCGTGGCGTGGTATGTGCAAGCGCGGGTAACCATGCGCAAGGCGTAGCTTTTTCATGCAAAAAACTGGGAACTAAAGGCGTAATTTTTATGCCGGAGATCACCCCAAAACAAAAAGTTAAGCAAACGGAGATGTTTGGCAATGGCAACGTTGAGCTGGTTTTAACCGGTGATACTTTTGATGATTGCCTGCGCGAAGCCTTAGCCTATACCGAGGCCCATAACATGACCTTCATCCCGCCTTTTGATAATTACCGTATCATTGAAGGACAGGGAACTGTTGGTGTTGAGATCATGAACGATCTGCCTGATGTGGAAGCCGTAATTATGCCTGTTGGCGGTGGCGGACTGGCATCAGGAGCAGGAACTTATTTCAGGCAACAAAACCCTGATATACTACTGATAGGCGTTGAGCCTGAAGGTGCACCATCAATGGTGGGTGCGTTTGAAAACAACGGGCCGGTAACCTTAGGTACCATCGATCGTTTTGTTGATGGCGCGGCAGTTAAGCGTGTTGGCTCACTTACTTATGAACTTTGCCGTGAGGTATTGGATGATATGCTGCTGGTACCCGAGGGTAAAGTATGTACCACCATCCTTAAATTATACAATGAAGATGCCATCGTAGTTGAACCTGCGGGCGCATTATCCGTAGCGGTGCTTGACCTGTGCAAAGAGCAGATCAAAGGCAAAAAAGTAGTTTGCGTCATCAGCGGTGGTAATAATGATATTGAGCGCATGCAGGAGATCAAAGAAAAATCCCTCTTATACGAAGGTCTTAAACACTACTTTATCGTACGTTTCCCGCAACGTCCGGGAGCACTGAAACTGTTTGTAAATAACGTTTTAGGCCCTGGTGATGATATTACCCGTTTTGAATTCATCAAAAAAACATCGAAGGAAAATGGCCCTGCTCTTGTCGGTATCGAACTAAAAAATGCTGAGGACTACCCGGCGTTACTACAACGTATGGAAGCACATAGGTTTGATGTGATCGAGATCAACAGGGATCAAACCCTTTTTGAATACTTAGTATAAGCCCCCAGCCCCTAAAGGTGAGTAATTAGCAGATTTACATGAATAAGGAGATTCAAAGAGACGGAGAAACAACAACTAAGATCTTTGATAACCGAAGTCTTGAAGTTGATTATGCTACATTAGTGCCGATACTAAAACCCGGCATGCGGGTTTTGGATGTGGGTTGCGGAACCGGCGCTATCTCCAAAGGAATTGCTGAAAGAGTCGGCCCTGGCGGACATGTAACCGGCATCGACAATACAGAAAAATTTATCACCAGCGGTAAAGAAACCTATCAGCATATTAAGAACCTCGATTTGATTTATGCTGATATTTTTCAGTTCGAACCGAAAGCAAAATTCGACCTGATCGTGTCCGCCCGTGTATTACAATGGCTAAACAACCCTGTTGATGCACTAAAGCGCTTTAAGGAGCTGCTAAAACCCGGCGGACAAGTATCAGTGCTGGATTATAACCACGAGCAATTACAATGGCACCCTGCCCCGCCTGAAAGTATGCTCCGTTTTTACAGTACGTTTTTAAGATGGCGCGCCGATGCAGGCATGAATAACCATATTACCGAAGACCTGCCTGAATATTTTACCGAAGCCGGTTTCAGCAATGTCGAAATCTTAGATGCCAACGAGGTATATGTAAAGGGTCAGGATAATTTCCTCTCAAAAATTGGCATATGGGCCCAAGTAGCCGCATCAACCCAGATGGTAGATGAAGGCTACATCAGTAATAACGATCGCCTGCAAGCCGTTGAAGATTATAACAAATGGATAGAAACCGATGCAGAAAGCATGACCATGGTTTTGAAAGAGGTTAGAGGGACGGCCTTTTAATATTCCAGCCACTTCCCTATTTTCACACTCAGCTTATCCCCTTCTTTATAAGTATGGGTCGCATAATTACGAACACGTAGCTCTACCTCATCCTTTTCTATGATCAAATCTTCATAAAAGCCTTTGAATAGGATATTTTTCAGATTCCAGTCGGATGATTTATTGCTGCTTAAGGTTATCCATTCGGGATATATAACCGCCGTTTCCTTTTTTGCTTTAAGTTTAATGCCGCATGCCTTCGCTTTAGCTGCATCCAGTATATTGCAATTAGCCAAAAGGCTTGCTGTATACAGGTTTTTAGGATTTTGGTAGACCTCTACAGGCTCACCCGACTCTAATATCTTTCCGTCCCTCATCACCACAAGCTCATCAGCCATTGATAGTACTTCGGATGGGTCGTGCGATACCATGATCACCGTAAGGCCGGTTTCCTTAACTATCTGGCGGATATCCTGCTGCAGGTCCTCACGGAAAGAGGTATCCACCTGATTAAAGGGTTCATCCAGTAAAAGTACTTCGGGGCGGGTGATTATCGCCCTGGCGAGTGCTACACGCTGCTTTTCACCACCACTTAAGTCGAATACCCGGCTGTTGGCCAGCTTTGTCATATTGAGCAGGCTCAGTGCTGTGGCAACTTTTTCTTCCTTGGCCTGTACATTTATATTGGGTAATAGTACGGCAACGTTATCCCACACTTTGGCAAATAAGTTCAGGTCATCAGTATGTTGGGTAACCATTTTCATGGCATCATGCCCGGGGATCAGTTTCTCAGCCGGGCCCCATATGCGTTCACCCTTAAATTGCACTTCGCCTTCATCGGGTGCAAGCAAGCCATAAAGCAGGCGCATCAGCGTACTCTTTCCGCTGCCGCTTTCGCCTATGATAGCCGTTATTTTGCCGGGATTTATGGCGATGCTAACGTCTAAAATACCTGAAATCCTTTCGCCTGGATATTTTTTTGTTATTGATAATGCCTGTAAAAAATGTGGAGGAGCCATTGCGGTAAAGATACGTAAAATGAGAAATAAGATTTTTCGAAACCATCACCATATGTCTTTGTGACTTTTGTGCGACGTTTACGATTTTTAAAAATGTGCCATCGGCACAAAATGTCGGTAGAAAAAATAGATCATCCATTATTAGCATGCCGTAGGTATGCAATATAAGTAACATACCTACGGCATGTTGAATTTGTGTCCTGATATTAGCTACCAATATTTTGCTCCTATGGAGCACGCAATTGCTCTGTATTGTACTAAAATATAAATGACATCCCGAACGAAAAATTCTTCAACCCATCCTGCTCCGGACTATTCTCAAACATATTGTTCATATAATATTTAGCAAACACGCCAAACCCCGCATAGCCTACCCGCAAAAACGGCCCGTAGGTATATTTAGTGAAGTGGTAATCATTAAACGCTTTCTGTTTGCCGTTTTCGTCACTGATTTGTTTGACCTTGCCACCTAGCAGCACCCCACCCTCAGGCCCGAAAACAAAATGGAAACTACCGCCGTTATAGTCTTCTTTTGTACGAAAATCAAACGTTAGCGGGATCCGCAGGTAGGTGGATGAAAACCGGTTCTTACTGTAATCTATATCATCCTGGCGGTAGGTTAGTACAGGTTGGTTTTGCAGTATAGTGATATTATCGCGCAGCCGAATATTTGTCCAATCAAAACCTCCCGACAAATACATCCTGAACGAACTGTTAAACCGGTAGCTAAATTGTATCACATCAAAACCCACATTGCTCGTTTTCCATGAGCGGTAACGCAAAAACTCATTTTGTGGCGATAACTTAAAGCTGCCGTTATCAACCAGTGTCGACAAGCCAAAATCAAATCTTGCGAAGGTTAGTCCCCAGCTAAAACCCGGTGCCTTTGAATGCTCATGGATAACGGTATCCTTACTTTTAGTAAAATTTATACCTGTAGCATCGTCAACAGAGCTTAGGTTAAGACCAGTCGCCTTTTTAGCTTTAACCGAATCTGTTTTGCTGTTTTGTGCAAATACACCTGTTGTCAGGGCGCAGATGATCAGGGTAAAAATTAAACGTTTCAAATTCTGTAGATTTAGATCGGGAATTTAGTCAACTTTTTTTTAAGCTGAAAGTGAATCATTTTTAAATTCATTTGCCTGACATTATCTTTATACAATGAATACCAACTTTACACCCTTTCCCGATTTGCAAACAGACCGCCTGCTATTAAGAAGGCTAACCAAGGATGATTGTGTTCAGCTACAGCAACTCCGTTCGGATGAAAAAGTAAATAGATACCTGAAAAGGCCAAAATCTATCACCATTGATGAATGTGAAGCATTTGTTAAAAAGATAGATGGGAACCTCAATGATGGTATTGGCGCTTACTGGGTCATCGCCCAAAAAACCGATAATATCTTGATAGGTACCGTTTGTCTGTGGAACTTTTCAATTGAGAACAAAACAGTAGACCTGGGTTATGAACTAAGCCCGGCATACCAGGGACAAGGCATCATGCAGGAAGCTGTTGAAAAAGTTATAGCGTATGCATTTAACACCATGCAGGCAAAAACAATTCTAGCTTTAACACGCCCGGATAATGAAGGCTCTCTCAATGTATTAAAGAGAAATAATTTTCAGCAGGATGTGAATTATCAATATGTGAGTGAAGAGGATGCTGACGGGGATGTGGTTTATTTTTTATTGGCTGAAACGAAATAGATTTTACTTCTTCAACCTAAAATACTTATAGATCTTCACTGCAGCCATCATCACAAAAACAAAAACCACCAGCCCAATAATGGTATAGGGCCAGTTCACATTATCCTTGACTACGGCACAAATAACAATCACAAACAGCAGCAAAGTAGCCAGTTCATTCCAAAGGCGCAATTGGGTTGACGTCCATTTGAATTTACCCCTGCGCATTTGTTTGATCTTATTTTGGCAGATGTAGTGGTAAATAACCAGGCAGCCCACAAAAAACAACTTTATATGCAGCCATGGTTCCTGCAACCATCCTGGGTCCAATACCAGCATAGTAATACCCGCCGCAATCACAATAAACATGGATGGGATGGTGATCACATTCCACAGCCTGCGCTCCATGATCTCGAACTGGTCGGATAATATTTTGCGCTCGGTTTCGGGCTTGTCCTGCGCCTCGGTGTGGTAAATAAACAGACGCACAATATAAAACAGCCCCGCCATCCAGCAGACTACAAAAATGATATGTATGGCAAGTATATATTGATAAACCACTTATTTCACGGATTTGATCGGATTACACGAATAATTAATATCCATAAATTTCACGAATTAAAGCGAATCTGTGACAATTCGCTCCAATTCGTAAAATTCGTGTTAGTAGCTAAATTCCTTTATTATTTCCACCGCGTACTTCACATTATCAAACGGGATATCAGGCATAATGCCGTGACCGAGATTAAATATGAAGCCCTTTTCACCTTTCATCCTGTCAAACAAACGGTAGATCCTTTCTTTTATCACCTTTTTATCGGCATACAAAATATGCGGATCAAGGTTTCCCTGTACAGCTATGCCTGCAGGTAAACGTTTCTTGATATCAAGCAAGTCAACGTTCCAGTCGATAGAGATCACATCCGGCTTTGCCTCTGCCATTAGCGGCGCGAAAACCGAGCTGCCTTTGCAGAAAGAGATCACCGGGATGTCTTTTCTATTCAGTTTGCTTATGATCTCAACTATATAACGGTGTGAAAATTCTTTATAATCGTCCCATGCTAAAGCCTGTGCCCAACTGTCGAATATCTGTACGGCATTTACACCGGCTGCAATTTGCATGTTAAGATAATCAGCAGTAACGGTAGCAATTTTTGATAACAGCTGATGTGCCATTTCAGGCTCATTGTGCAGCATCAGTTTGGTCAGCTTAAAATCCTTTGACGATCCGCCCTCAACCAAATAGCTCATTACGGTAAACGGCGCGCCTGCAAAACCTATCAGCGGGATGCTGCCATTTAATCTTTGTTGTATCACTTTAATGGCATCGGCCACATATTGCAGCTTGTGAACTACCTGTGTATCCAAAGCATCAATATCAGACTTGGTACGCACCGGGTTGGCAAACTTTGGGCCCACACCCTGGGTAAAACTCAGGTCGCCGCCCATGGCCTCGCCGGTAACTAATATGTCTGAAAATAGTATGGCACCATCAATCCCTAACAGGTCAACCGGTAACATGGTTACATCGGCGGCAAGCTCGGGGGTTTTGCACATTTCCAGAAAGGAATATTTGTTTTTAATATCCCAATACTCTTTCATAAACCTGCCTGCCTGGCGCATCATCCAAACCGGCGGTCGTGGTGTTTCCTCTGAAAATGCTGCTTTAATTAATAACGAATCTCTCATGTTTTTAGAAGAGAGTCAAGAGTTAAGAATCAAGAGTCAAGATGCTTTTCGTTTCTTGATTCCTGATTCTTGATTCCTGGCTCTTAAATATTAGTGTTGTTTTAGTTCCAGTTCAAGCTTGGCTATCACTTCTTTCATTTTTGCGGTGATCTTGCCTTCATGCTTCCCGGCAAGTTGCAGGTAAACGCGTGCTTTATCAAAATTTTGTTGTCGTATGCTGATGTTGGCTACATGCACCAAAGCGGCTACATGGTCGTTAGCACTGCGTAAGGGGAATTGCGAAGCCAGTTCGTAATGCTGTTCAGCAGCCTCATAGTCCTGTTTTTGCAGGCTTACTCCGCCTAATATAAATTCATAAAAACCCCGCCTTTTTTTGCTCAGCCATGCGGGTTGGGCAATTTGCCGTAACAATGATTCGGCTTTGTCGTAGTCCTTTTTATGAAAACTTTTAGCGGCCAGTATAACTGTTCCCTCTTTAAAGTAACCCCATATAATCAGCACTACAAACAGCACCATTACCGCGGCCAGTTCATACACATGCTGATAAATAAAGAACAATTGCATGGCTAAAAAAATGCCTACAAGTAGTATCCGTGCGTTATTGGTGAACATTTACTCCTTAGTGCTGATTATCGGTAAATTTATAACCTACACCACGTATAGAGTGAAAGTAAACCGGGTTTTTAGGATCCGGTTCAAAATATTTACGGAACGTAAGTATAAAGTTATCAATGGTACGGGTTGATGGGTAAACATCATAGTTCCATACGGTTTCCAGTATTTGCTCACGCGATACTGCATCATTCCTGCGCTCAATAAGCAGTTTCAGCAGCATAGTTTCTTTTTTGGTTAAAGGAGTGATAGATCCATCAGCATTTACCAGCTCAAATGAGTTAAAATGAATGGTTTTATCGCCAATAACATAGCTGTTAAACTCTTTAAGGTCATCACCTTTTAAGCTCCGTTTTACAAGGTTGTTTACCCGTAATATCAGCTCCTCAAGGTTAAAGGGCTTGGTCAGATAATCATCAGCACCTTTTTTAAGGCCCGATATTTTATCCTCATTAGTGTTTTTAGCCGTCAGGAACATGATAGGCACCTCGGTGTTCTCCAGCCTTATGGTTTCGGCAACTACAAAGCCATCTATCTCGGGCATCATAACATCCAGTATTACCAGGTTAAAACGTTCCTCTTTAAATATTTGTAATGCCTTTTTGCCGTTCTTAGCGGTCGATACTTTATACCCTTCCAGTTCCAGGTTAAGTTTAATGGCCTCTAACAGATGCTCTTCATCTTCGGCTAATAAAATTCTCTTCTTGTTTGGCATATAATTTACTATTTAGGTTAATGCAAAAGTTACTTCAAAAATGCTTCCTGCCGGGCGGTTATCCTTAACCTTTATGCTTGCTTCGTGTTTATCCAACACCTCCTTAACTATGTATAACCCCAAACCTGTGCCTTTTGTGTTACGTGTGTCTTCACTGCCCACACGATAAAATTTATCGAAGATACGGCCTTTTTCCGCATCAGCTATTCCAATGCCATGGTCTGCAACCTGCAGAAATACCTTGTCGTCCTTTGAAAATAATTTCACAGCAACAACCTCACACGGACTCGAGTATTTTATAGCATTCTCTACCAGGTTAGTTACTACCGACGTCAATGCGAACTTATCGCCGGTGATCTCAATTTTAGGTTCAATCTCAGCATCAATTACCTGCTGATTACAATCGCATTTGGTAACCTGCAAACGGTTAACAATACTATCAACCAAAACCGACAAATTGAACTTAGCTTTAGGGAAAGTATAGGAACGGTTATCAATTTTTGATGCCAGCAACATATTCTCTACCATATCATCCAAACGCTCAATATCCAATAATGATTTGTCAATAAAATCGAGGATCTGTGCTTTGGTAAGATCCCTCTTTTGGATGGTTTGCAGTAATATTTTGATGGAGGCCAACGGCGATTTCAGCTCATGGGTTACCGATAACAGGAAATTCCTTTTCTGTTCCTGCAGTTTGCTTTCCCTGTTAACTGTTTTGTGCAAACTAATTGCGCCAAATACAAATACCGTAACAAACATGGAGCCCTCACCCAGTATCATACCCAGGCGATTGTGTTGCAAACTGTATAAGTAATATGCCCACCATATTAATTGCGCCACCGCGTAAATAATAAGGGCATAAAAAATAACTAACGAACGCTGCTTTACCATAACTTCTTTATTTTGTGTTGAATACAAGATCCAGACTATCAAATATAGCACGTTTTGCCCGTTCCAAATCAACTTTTGTGTGAGCCGATGATATAAAGCCAACTTCGTAGCCCGAAGGACCTAAATAAACGCCCCTGTTGATGAGTTCGTGGTGCATTACTTTGAACTTATCCATGCTTGCAGAGTCAATTTCATCGGCCCTGGTTATTGTTTCCTTATCAGTAAACGCAAACCAGAACATAGAGCCTACAGTGAACACCTTAAACTTATAATTACGTGCCGATGCAAAACGTTGTATTGACGCTGTAAACTCTTCTGTTTTATTGGCCAGGTCGCGGTAGAAACCCATGCGCAGTACCTCAGTTAACTGTGCAATACCTGCAGCCATAGCTACCGGGTTGCCCGATAAAGTACCGCCCTGGTAAACCGGGCCATCAGGTGATACACTACCCATAATTTCGGCAGATGAGCCATAACAGCCAACAGGCAAACCGCCACCGATAATTTTACCATAGGTAAGGATATCAGGCTTGATCTGATAAAGACCTGCAGCACCCTCAAAACCGATCCTGAAACCTGATATTACTTCATCAAATATCAGCAGCGTACCGTTTTGGGTACATATCCCCCTTAAAAATTGCAGATACTCTTTGCTTTGCAGCAATAAGCCATTGTTTGCCGGGATAGGCTCGATGATTACCGCGGCTATCTGATCCTTAAAATCTTCAAATGCTTTTTTAAGCGCTTCGGTATCGTTTAATGATACTACAATGGTTTCATCGGCAAATGCTTTTGGTACGCCTGCTGATGATGTCTCGCCAAAAGTAACCAGCCCTGAGCCTGCTTTTACCAGCAAGGCATCGGTGTGGCCGTGGTAACAGCCTTCAAACTTTAATATTTTATCGCGTTTGGTATAGCCGCGGGCAAGCCTTATGGCCGACATAACAGCCTCGGTACCCGAACTTACAAAACGCAGTTTTTCAACAAACTTGTTGTTTTTAAGAATGAGCTCGGCCAGTTCATTTTCCAAAGCGGTAGGCGCACCGAACGACATGCCGTTCTGCATTACCTCGATCACCTTTTCACGAACCTTTGCATTATTATGACCTAAGATAAGCGGCCCCCATGAGCAGCAGAAATCAATAAATTCATTGCCATCTGCATCCCAAATATGGCTACCGTCGCCTTTTTCAATAAATAACGGTGTACCATATACCGATTTAAAAGCCCTTACCGGTGAGTTAACCCCACCCGGGAAATAAGTTTTAGCCTTAGCATACAGCTCAGCAGATTTTTCCCTGCTGATATTTGGTTTCCCGGTGGTATTCACCGGCAAATCATCCTCACTTGAAAATATTTTCTTAATCGAATCAAACATCTTATTAAGTCCTTTTCGTCATTGCTTCGTACCTCGCAATGACGCTTTGTTATTTTTCTATTTTATACCTTTTAGCTTTCGCCTTTATGCTTTAACCTCTCTTACAGCCATTTATTCTCCAATACCTCTTTAGCATGATACGTTAATATCGCGCTGGCACCTGCCCTGCGGATGCTGGTAAGCACCTCGGTTATGGCGCGCTGCTCGTTTAGCCAGCCTTTTTGTATGGCTGCTTTTATCATGGCATATTCGCCGCTTACATTATACGCCGCAACCGGCAGTTCGGTATTATCCTTTATTAATTTAATTACATCCAGGTAAGGCAATGCCGGTTTCACCATCAAAAAGTCGGCACCTTCAGCTTCATCAAGCCTTGCCTCTATCAGCGCTTCGCTTTGATTAGCCGGGTTCATCTGGTAAGTTTTCTTATCGCCAAATTTTGGCGCTGAGTTCAATGCATCCCTAAACGGCCCATAAAACGCGCTGGCATACTTAGCCGAGTACGACATGATAGATACATTGGTAAATTTATTATCATCCAACACCTTCCTGATATAACCCACACGGCCATCCATCATATCTGATGGGGCAATGATATCCGCACCGCTTTGCGCGTGCGCCAATGCCATTTTGCCTAAAACTTCCAGCGTTTCATCGTTCAATATCTCGCCGTTCTCTACAATACCATCATGTCCGTCGCTACTATATGGGTCCATAGCCACATCTGTAACAACGCAAGCCTCCGGAAAGTTCTTTTTTACCGCGCGGATGGCGCGTAAATACAAGCTTTCATCGCGATAGCTTTCAGTGGCATATTTATCCTTCAGCGCTTCATCAATATTGGGGAACAGATCGAAAGATTTTAAGCCCAGTTTTAAACAGCTCTCCACCTCGCGCAGCAAATTATCAATTGAATACCGGTAAATACCCGGCATTGATGATACTTCACTTTTCTGGTTTTCGCCCTCAATAATAAACAGCGGGAATATCAAATTAGCAGCGCTAACATGCGTTTCCTGCACCATTTGGCGTATCACCTCACTTTTCCTGTTTCTTCGTGGTCTTTGTAGCATTTCTTTAGTCTGAACCATGATTCGTAGGATTTAATTGATTAACATGATATTAATCACCCTACTCATCATTTTCATTTATAAATTAAACATCCTGTAAATCTTCTGAATCAGTTAAATCCTGGTTCATTATATCCCAAACACCGCCTCAGCCAGCCCGACTTCATCGGGTGAAAAAGGTAGTATGTATTTTACACCCATTTCATCAAATTTTTTGCCTGTTGATTTGCCTATCGCTACCACTTTTTGATAGGGGTCGAGCAAGTTCTCGGCAAAATAAGCATCAACGTTTGACGGGCTGGTAAATACCAGCACATCTGCACCCGATGCCTCTATTTCTTCTTCCATTACAGTTTCATAAATCGGCAGGTCGATGATCTTAGTATCTGCCGATAAACCTTGTTGTATGCTCCGCATAGAGCCCTCCGCACATGGGAATAATACCGTTGTACCGTTAGCTAATTCTGCAAATTCCTTTGCAACATCGGCAGCATCATTACCTACACCCACATAATCTGTAAAATGACCTTTGCGGCGCAGCATTTCTTCCGATCCGCTACCCATTACCCCAAACTTTACATCCTTAGGGAAAAGCGGGTTCAACTGGAAGAAATAATCTACCGCGTTTTTGCTGGAGAAAAACACCCAATCAATATGCTTTAATATATACGAATCGAATTTTGTGATCACCGGCACAGTACGTATTAGTGAATGTGCCTCGATGGTGATACCATGTTTTTCGATAGCTTTTCTGAAATAACTTTGCTCTGAAAGATCGCGCGAAATGAACACGCTCTGTGGGTGTTTGCGATCCTTAGCGAATTTCGCTACTACCTTTTCAGCCAGTCCTTCCGTAGTTTTTGATTCCAGAAATAACCTGTCCGGAAACTCATCATCTTCATCTGCCTTTGAGGTAAACACCTGGAAAATGTCATCATCCTTGCGGCAATAACAGCCCAATGGTAAATGACAACCACCACCGAAAAGCTTTAGCACAGTGCGTTCAACAGCCAATTCCTCGGCCACATCGGGGTGGTTTAATGGTTGCAAGGCATTAAATAATTCCCGATCACTTTCGCGGATCTGTATAGCCATTACGCCTTGTGCTGCGGCAGGTATCAATTCAACCGGGGTTAGTTCCTCCACATGAAATTCGCTCAGATCAATACCCAAGCGTGATACACCTGCTTTCGCCAGCATAATAGCGTCATAACTTTCGTTACGTAATTTTTGAATACGTGTTGGCACGTTGCCGCGTAAGTCCTGTATCTCCAGATCAGGGCGATAGGCCAATAGTTGGGCTTTACGCCTGTTGGATGAAGTACCTACCGCAGCGCCAAATTTTAACGACAATTTTTGGCGCACATCCACGCAATCTTTTAATATCAGCAATAATTCTGATGGGTCCTCACGTTCAGATACTGCCGCGATGATCAATCCCGCAGGATTTTCTGTAGGCAGATCCTTATGCGAGTGTACCGCGAGGTCAATTTTACCGGCTAACAACTCTTCCTCTAACTCCTTGGTAAAAAACCCCTTACCCTCCAGTTTGTCAAAACTGAGGTTAAGTATACGATCGCCCTGGGTTTTAATAATTTTTAATTCAGCCGGAATATTAATAGCAGCGAGGCTATCCTTAACAAAATTAGCCTGCCATAAGGCTAGTTCGCTGCCGCGTGTTCCAATAATAAGAGTTCTGTCCAATGGGCTCATGTTTAGCATCGCAAATTTAACCTTTTGCGCCTATGAATATAATATTAATTGAGGATATGAAAATAGGCTGACTAATGAAAAAGTGAAAATAGAAGTGGAAAAATTCAAAAACTGAATTTTATGTTGGAACTTCTCCATATTGAGTGCAGGTGTCATGCTGAGCGCTAGTCGAAGCATGAGCGTAGAGGCCTTTGCCGCATACTTCGACTAGCGCTCAGCATGACCTCTTTTGATCTTCTAAAACTCAAGGTTAAAATCAGTATTCATGAAAAAGAATTTATAATTTATTACCGATTCACTTTCTTCTCACTCCTCAGCCTATAAGTATGCAATAAATTTTCAAGCGCTTTTTTATTAGTATCAAATTCATCAATATTAACCTTTGCGCTGCCGCCTGTATAATTATATTGCAAATAAGTGTTTGATGATTTACCTGCGCGTACGGTTACTACTTCATCATCAGTAATATCTTTCCATTCAACAAAACCTGCTGAAATGGTTTCGATACCCTTATCATTCAATATGATCTGGGCATCTTTATTCGTAGCTTTTTTGTACTCGGTATAAATAAAATAACCGGCAAAAGCACATAGCAATGTCGCGCCGATGTATTGCTTAATGATAAACAAATAGATCCCCAGCCCCAGGCATAACAGCATTACAATACACTGCACCAGTATTGCGCTTTTTGAATAGTAGACTGATGTTTCCTGCGGAACTGACAGATCTTCCTCAAATACATCATTCTGGCTAAATTTATCCTGCAGCGATGCCCATTTATCTTTATCCGCCGAATTCCAGATCTCTGTTTTTCCCCAAAAGCTTCCTTCATTCCATATCAGCTGCGCTTCAACTGCTTTTCTTTGTAATTCATGTACATTTCGCACACAATCAAAGGCCCATACCTTCCACCTGGGGACCATAAAGCTCCAGTACAGCCATGCCAATAGTAAGCCAGATACGATACCAATTATCATGTATGAGGCAGGGATTAAGTTTTCGGTGCCGAGGTAAACGCTTACACCTATTATACCAAACATAATTACCATTACGGGGTAACTTATCATGCGGCGGCCGCGGCTTATGGCTTCATCTACTGTTACAGTTTCGTACATTCTGTCAAGGGTAATACTAAATTAATCGAGCCATAAATCTATCTAAAAAGTGCTGAAAACAAAAATAGCGATGAGTTAAAACCTCATCGCTATCGATTATATACCCCACCCTTTCAATCATCCGGGTGGCAACATCTATTATTTAATTAAATCCAGAAGTCTCAGTAATTCTTTATCCTGAATATCTGACTGCTGGGATTTATCATATATTGATAATAAAAAAACTGCTGTATCTGTAATAGCAAAATAAGTAATCACTCTTGCTCCGCCTGATTTACCCTTTCCTTTTGAAGCTATTGCCAATCGGATTTTGTAACAGTCATTACCTAACGCTGTGCCCTTATCGGGTTCAACCTTTAATTCATTAATAAGCTGGGCTATTTCTATTTTTAGAGAGGGATATTTTTTGACAAGCTTTTTTAAATTTTTATCAAAAGGCGGAATAGTTAAAACATTATAATTCATTAAGCAATTCTTCTGCTGAACGACCTTTAAGTTTACCCGCCTTAATTTTTTCTACATTCTTAAATGCCTTTTTAATTTCCTTAATTTCCTCCAGGAGTTCAGCATCAGGAGCTGAAATAGGCTCTGCTTTTACATAGGAATAGCTCTTCATTAATTCCATGAATCCAGCAACCTTATTATCAGCAATATCAATTAGTAGTTTCATCTCTTGTTATACAAAAATAAATAAACTTTTGTTCAATAGGCTATATTACAAAAACAAAAATAGCGGTGAGTTTAACTCATCGCTATTTACTATATATTGGGGTAAGAATTTTATTGCTGGCTGTTGATCAATATATCCTTGGCCATGATCATAGGCACGCTGATATATTTTTTCTCCATGTAGTTGATCACTTTTTCAAGTATCTCACGCGATTGTTCATCCATGCCCTGTACCTCATCAAAAAATACGGTATTAATCGCGTTATTGCGAATCTCCTTTATTTTTTCAGGCACCTGGCGCATGGCCAATTCAATACGGCGCTGTTTTAACATGGCTAAAAATTCCGTAATATTTTCACCGATGATGGCCTCTGCATGTACCAATTCGTGATAGCGTTCCTGTAAATTTCTTTTGGCAACTTCATTTAATGAATGCACCTCTATAAAATTAACCGGGAATTGCTCCAATACTTCAGGAGCGGTATCATTAGGAACAGCAAGGTCGACAATAGTTTTTTTGCCGGTTTCACCGTTTAAGAGTGAAGTATAAATTTCAGGGGTGATAATAGGATCAACTGCTGATGTGCAGGTGATGATAACATCAAAGCCTTTGTTATAATCTTTTAAAGCGTCAAGCGTAAATGCCTCACCGTTCAGATCTTTCGCTAATTGTTGTGCTTTAGAAATGGTGCGGTTAAAAATGGCAAAGTTGGAGAACTTATGCTTTTGCAGGTATTTGGAGATATTCTGGTTGGTTTCACCTGCGCCGATGATAAGGATACGGGCATTTGAACATAAATTGAAATCCTTAAGTTTACGGTAAGCCAGCGATACTACCGAAATTGGATTTTTTGAGATATTGGTATTGGTATAAACCTCTTTGGCCGCTTTTACCACACAGTTCATCACCATGCGCAAGAAATCACCGGTGAGACTTGCTTCCCTGCATTGTTCGTAAGCTTTACGTACCTGCGGCAGGATTTCTTTTTCGCCAACTATCAAACTTTCAAGCGAACATGAAGTGCGGAGCAAATGATTAAGCGCATCCTGATCTTCATAAATGGTAACGCCCTGTAAAAGTGTACCCATTGAGTGGTGACAAACACCAATATTAAGCGAATTTAAAAAATGCTCGGTGTAAGCCATATCAACAACCTGATCAGTCACCAAAACAAATTCAACCCGGTTACAGGTACCCAGATAAAAGATCTCGGATATCTGAAACTGTGTTTTAACCTCTTGAAGCTTGTCTATCAGATTTTCCTGGCAAATCACCAATCGTCCCAAATCCTTCAGCTCAATCTGTTTATGCGTAAAAGCTATTACCTTTAAGTACTTCAAAGCAGTTTTTTAAATTTGACCCGACAAAAATAACAGGATTAATAGGATGCAATGTCAACACTTTGTCAAACAGGTGCATATACATAGTATTTAGAATGTTTATAAATTGGGTTCATTGTCTTTAAATACAGGTTTTTAAACTGTTCAAGTGGTTTATTCGTACCTTAAACAATGGGCAAAGCTAAAAAAATAAGTCTTATTCTATTAATAATCGGCTACATAGCTGCAGGAATAAATCATTTCCGCATTCCGGCGTTCTATATCAGTATAATACCCGGCTATCTGCCATATCCGCAAATTTTAAATACATTAGCAGGGCTGTTTGAAATTGCTTTTGGTTTGATGCTGATATTCAGGCCGACACGAAAAATTGCCGCCTGCGGAATAGTGTTAATGCTGATAGCTTTTCTGCCTGTACATATTGATATGCTTGGTGGTCATACGCAAATTGGTGCTGCGCAAGTAAAGCCGGTTTGGGCATGGGTGCGGTTATTTTTTCAGCCGTTGCTGATTGCGTGGGCATGGTGGCATACGAGGGATTAGTCGATAGTCCATAGCCGGGTTGTTAAAATCAGCTGTAACAAAATGGCTGAACATTATTCAAATGATCATTTAAAATGATAAAAAAAGAAAACTACAACATACCCGGCGCCAAAGGCCGGGGTATGCTGATGGATATAACTTACGATACCCGGCATAAAGACGCGCCTGTAGTGATCTTCGCGCATGGCTTTAAAGGGTTTAAGGATTGGGGCACGCATAACCTGGTGGCAAATTATTTTGCCGAACATGGTTTCCGTTACCTGAAATTCAACTTTTCACACAACGGTACTACGGCCGATAAGCCCATTGATTTTGCCGATCTGATCGCATTCAGCGATAACACCTTTTCAATTGAACTGGAAGACCTGCATGATGTGATTGATTTTGTATGCAACGGCTCATCGATGCCAAGCGTAAAGAGTGTTTACCTAATAGGGCACAGCATGGGTGGCGGCATCAGCATTATACAAACTGCTGAGGACAGCCGCATTAAAAAGCTGGTTACTATGGCTTCCATCTCGGGCTTTGGAAACCTATGGCCTAAAGAAGCTGAGGAACAATGGCGACTACAGGGCATTATGTACATGCTCAACAAACGCACCGGGCAGGAGATGCCGCTAAAGGCAAGCCTGCTTGATGACCTGAAGAATAATCCTGGCCGACTGGACATCCTGGCAAAGGCCGCTCAAATAAAACAGCCATGGCTAATTGTTCAGGGCGATGAGGATACTACGGTACCATTAAGCCATGCAAAAGAGCTGGCCGAAGCCAACAAACATGCTAAATTATCCGTTATAAAGGGCGGCGATCATACCTTTAGCGCAACACACCCCTATGCCAAAGATACATTGCCTGCCGAGCTGCTGGAATTTTGCGACCAGTCGATCGCGTTTTTAAAGAAAAAATAACCCGAAAGTAATTTAAACGGCTTTTAGGCTTATTATTAACACCAAACCTGTACCGTACCGTTATATATTATATGAATTTAAAAGGATCCGTTAAGCAAGGGAAAAAGTTCCAAAATCCTATACCAACAGATGAAGCCGGGTTCGGCAAAATGATCCCGATATTAAGAGAATACATTAATAACAAAGCTGAAAATGTTCCGCTTAAAACACTTGGGCCATTTAAAACCGATGTTTCTATTTACAACACCCTGCCCGAAAGTGGCTTAAGGGTAACATGGGTAGGCCATTCCAGTTTATTGATCGAAATCGATGGTAAACGCATCCTCACCGATCCGGTTTGGGGCGAGCGTGCTTCCTTTTTATCGTTTATGGGGCCAAAACGTTTTTTTGAACCACCAATAGCACTTGCAGATTTGCCCCCACTGGATGCCGTTATTCTATCGCATGATCATTACGATCACCTGGATAAAGGCACCATTAAGTTTTTCGCGGATAAAGATATTCCTTTTTTTTGCTCGTTAGGGGTTAGTCAATACCTTATTAAATGGGGGATTAGCAAATATTTTATTACTGAGATGGATTGGGGCGATAGCCAGATGATCGGCCGGGATCTAGTACTTACTGCTACCCCGTCACGACACTTTTCAGGTCGTGGAATTGTGAACCGCAATGAAACATTATGGTCGTCATTTGTGATAAAGGGGCCAAAGCATAACATATTTTTCGGGGCTGATTCAGGCTGGTTCCCGGGCTTTAAAGATATCGGCGACGCCTACGGTCCGTTTGATCTAACTATGCTGGAGATCGGCGCTTACGGCACTTACTGGCCCGATATACATATGGGGCCTGACAATGCCTCAAATGCGCACATCGCCCTAAAGGGAAAAATCATGATGCCCATACATTGGGGCACATTTAGCCTGGCACCACATGCCTGGTATGAGCCTATTGAAAGATTAGTACAGTTCGGCAAGGACAAAAAGATAAAACTATTTATCCCCAAACCTGGTGAGCCTACCGAAGTTAAGGAATATAACTCGGGCTGGTGGCAGGATTACATGAGTCATTGAGATAGTCTTTGGTCATTGTGTCATTAGTGGCAACAGATATATGCCTAATTGAAAGCGGGGTCATGCTGAGACACTCGAAGCATCCGGGCAAAGACCTTTACCCACATGCAAATAGATAAATAGATTTGTCATGCTGAGGAACGAAGCATCTATTGTATGAGCGAACGGTTATCGCTTGAAGATTAAACGCGGATAGGTTCTTCGCTATCGCTCAGAATGACAAGATGGATTTAAACAAAAATAGCGATGGGTTTAAAACCCATCGCTATCATATCTTGACTCTTAAATCCTGATTCTAAACCAACAATCTAACCGGCTCTTCAAGTAATGATTTCAGCGTTAATAAGAATGCTGAACCTGTTGCGCCATCAACCACACGGTGGTCGCAGCTTAGGGTTACTTTCATTACGTTACCCGGTACAACAGCGCCGTTTTTAACAACCGGTACCTGTTGTATACCGCTTACTGCCAATATACAGGCATCAGGCGGGTTAATAATTGCGGTAAATTCATCAACACCAAACATACCTAAGTTTGATATAGTGAAGGTTGAGCCTTCCCAATCAGCAGGCTGTAGTTTTTTGGCTTTAGCACGTTGTGCAAAGTCTTTTACCTCAACTGATATCTGGCTTAATGATTTGCCATCAGCAAAACGTACTACAGGTACCAGCAGGCCATCTTCAACCGCTACGGCAACACCAATGTTGATATGCTCGTTGTAACGGATCTTATCGCCTAACCATGATGAGTTGATGTTTGGATGTTGTTTTAAAGCAACAGCGCAAGCTTTCAGCACAAAATCATTAAATGATATTTTAACCGGTGCAACTTCGTTGATTTTACCACGTGCAGCAATTGCCTGATCCATATCAATCGACATGGTTACATAGAAATGCGGTGCAGTAAATAAGCTTTCAGATAAACGCTTAGCGATAACCTTGCGCATTTGCGAAACAGGTTTCTCGGTAAATTTCTCCTGGCCAACATACTGCGGTATAACTACAGGGGCAGCAGCTTTTGCAGGTGTGGAAGCCTCACTTGGAGCAGCAACAGTAGCAGATGCC
>Ga0206921_10035_pt1 | contig 37206 bp, 21 predicted proteins | sample Alteio_BWOrgHeat_66_FD_152930 | JGI IMG/M metagenome (GOLD analysis project Ga0206921, IMG submission 152930) | Enriched cells from forest soil in Barre Woods Harvard Forest LTER site, Petersham, Massachusetts, United States -... | ecosystem: Environmental > Terrestrial > Soil > Temperate forest >...
TCAGACGCTTGGTGGCGTCGAATTCGACGCCGATATAGTTGTTGTCGTCGAGCTGCGAGACGTTGGTCAAAAGGTAGTCGGTTTTGCCGACAAAGGCAGGGTCCAGATTGTACACGGTGATGGGTTGGCCGGTCAGCGGGTTGGTTTTTGTGACCGGACTATAGGCGCTGCGCGGAACGGCGGCGTTGATGCGGCTGATCTGATTGCGCGTGGTGCGGTAATAGAATGTGGCGCCGACGCGGAGGTCGCCGAGGATCTGCCGTTCATAGCCAGCGTTCACCTGGTCGGAGTACGGACGGCTCAGGTTGGGGTCGATACGGGTTGCGATTCCGCCAAATGCACTGGTGAAGTTAGCGGGAAGGAAGTATTCGCCAAGTTGCGGGAGGCCATCGCCGTTCGTGTCCGTCCACTTGTAGGAACGGCCGCTGAGCAGGTTGGCATTGAGGGCTTCGGGAAGCCGCGTACCTTCGCTCAGCATGAAGCGGCTGTAGCCGAAGTGAAAGACCGACCGGCTGTTGCCCATGGGATCCCAGGAAACTCCCACGCGGGGAACGACGGTATCCCAGGAAACGACATTGCCGGAGGCCGGGAAAGTGCGCTGCGGGAAGACGCTGGCGAAATTGGCAGATGGCGGGCTGGTTTGTTCGGGATTGAAGGCCCGGAAACCTTCGTAGCGCATGCCGAGAGTGATTGTGATGCGGCGGTTGACCGTCCACGTGTCCTGCAGGAAGCCAGCCCACTCGTTAAATTCTCCGCGCGCGTAGTTGGGGGTGGCGTAGGCATCGACGCGGGAAGCGACGTTGTTGATCTTGAACGCGTTGATATCACCGTTGATGTGATAGATGTCGTCCTTGCGGTTGTGGCCGTAATCGAAGCCCGCTTTGAAGTTGTGCGTGCCGCCAAGGAACGCGCCTTTGAAGTACGAGACGTTGGCGGCGCCGCGGGTTGAACCGGTGACGTTGATGTAATCGTTGGCCGCGGCACCGGTAAGGGTGGAGAGGCCGGTGTCGGCGATTGAGATGTCGGTGGGCAGGACTCCGGGTTCATAAGCCAGCGGGAAGTGCAGATGCATGTAACCGAAGCGCGCTTCGAAAGTGAGATTCGGCGAAAGCAGAGCGCTCCACTGTCCCTGGAGAACATATGCCGGCTCGATTTGACGCTGCGCGGCAGAGTCGTCGACGAAGGCGTAGGTCGTGGACCGGCGATAGAAGCGATTCTGCTCGTTCCAAAGATACATCAGGCTGAAACGGTGTTTGTCATTGAGTTGGTAATCGAGGCGGCCGCTGAGATCAGTCTGGTGGTTATTGTCGAAGGTTGGATTGCCTGCTTTGGTTCGGACGGAGAGGACGTTCTGGCGCACCACGTAGTACCGCCAGGCAGCAAAGACCCAGAGTTTGTCCTTGAGGACAGAACCGCCTGAGTTAGCGGTAAGATCGCGTGACATGGCGAATGGAAGGCCGACGTTGACAGGTGCGCCGTTAAAGGTGGGCAGTTTGGTCTCCGATTGGAAAGCGTCAGTGAGGTAATAGGCGGCGGCCAGGCCGTGCCAGGTGTTGGATCCGGACTTCGTAATCATGTTGGTGTAAAGGCCGCCGACGGAAACTTCGGCGGGCGCAGCGTCGGTAACGACCTGGAATTCTTCCTGGGCGTCGTGGTCAATATAGAACGCGGTCGCCCCGCCGTTGCCGCCGGGCCAGTTGAGCTTGAGGCCGTTGAAGCTGTAGACAACCTCGCCGGGTTTGGAACCGTGAATGGCCATGGTGGACTGCTGGTACATGCGGGAACCGCCGACGTCAAAGGTGCTGGACGTCGCGCCAGGAATTTGGGCGATCGTGGACCACACATCGCGTCCGGATGGGATGTTTTCCAGCAGCGAGGTATTGAAGGCGGTGGTGTTCTGCACCGAGGTGACATCGAGGACAGAAGCAGCGCCTTCGACGGTGACGGACTGGGAGATGTCGCCCACCTCAAGCTTCAGGTCGATCGTGGCAGTGAAGCCGGCGCTGAGTACGATATCGGGCTGGACAAGAGCTTTGAAGCCGGCCATTTCCGCGCGGATCTCATAGGTGCCGATAGGGAGGCGATCAAAGAGAAAACTGCCATCGGGCTGGGTCTTTAGCTCGCGGCGCGTCATGAGAGCAGGGCTGGTGGCGGTTATGGCGGCGCCGGAGACACCTGCGCCCGAGGTATCGGTAACATAGCCGGTGATGTTGCCCGATTGAGCAACCTGAGCCGCCGCAGGCAACGACAGAAGGGTGGAAGCAGCGATGAAAAGAACTCGGCGAAACGCGTTGGACATCGATTCCCTCAAAAAATGAATTTTCGCGGAGACGGAGCGCGAATACTACGACAAAGGCTGGTTTTGGGAAATGATATCAGTTAAGAGGAATTCCGCACAAACGAAAATGGGTGAAATGGTACGCGATTCGGCGTGGCAGTGACGGATACTTTCAAACAGGGAGTAAAAAATATGAGCGTTTCGACGGAGAAGGCAATTCTGGCGGGCGGTTGTTTCTGGGGGATGCAGGATTTGATTCGGCGGATGCCGGGCGTGCTGAGCACACGCGTTGGCTATTCGGGTGGCGATGTGCCCAATGCAACTTATCGTCATCATGGAACACACGCCGAGGCGATCGAGATTGTTTTCGATCCGAAGGTCATCAGTTATCGCAGGCTGCTCGAATTCTTCTTCCAGATTCACGATCCGACTACCCTAAACCGGCAAGGCAATGACCGGGGGACGAGCTACCGCTCCGGCATTTATTACACGAGCGCAGAGCAGGAGAGGGTGGCGCGCGAGACGATTGAGGACGTCAACGCATCGGGCCTGTGGCCTGACAAGGTGGTGACCGAAGTTGCACCCGCCGGACCGTTTTGGGAGGCGGAGCCGGAACACCAGGACTACCTGGAGCGGTATCCGAATGGCTATACCTGCCATTTCATTCGACCGGACTGGAAACTTCCGATGAGGGCGAAGGCGAGTTAGCAAGCGCGGTTATTTCGAAACCGCCAAAATGCGGTGGTTTTCGCTGTCGCTGACGTAGAGCGTTCCCCCACCGAAGTAGACACCGTGAGGGCGTTTCAGATTATCGAGGACGGTCGAGATGATGCCGGTTTTGAGATCGATGGCGCGGATCGTGTGGCTTTCGGTGTCAGCGAGGTAGAGAATGCCCGGCGGGCCGAGGTCGACGCCTTTGGGGCCTGCGAGTTTGGCTTTCTGGGCCGGACCGCCGTCGCCGGAATGGCCTTGGTCGCCGGTTCCGGCAATGTGGTGGAGGGCGTGGGTTTGGACATCGATGCGGTAGATGGCGTTGCCTTCCCGCAGCGCAACATAGAGATCCCCTGATGGCGCGATCGCGATGGTGCGGGGACCGCGGAGAGCCGCTCCGGTTACATCCCAGGTATCGATCATTCCGTGAAGCACGCGTCGGATGCGGTTATTTATGATGTCGCAGATGAGCAGTGATCCGTCGCGATCGAAGTAGATACTGTGTGGCTGGTTGAGCTGAGCGGATGTTGCCGGGCCGCCGTCGCCGGAAAAGCCTGCTTTTCCTGTGCCGGCAAAAGTTGAGATGACACCGGTTTTCGTGTCCACTTTGCGAATGACGTGATTGTCCCGTTCGGCTATGTAGATATCGCCGTCCGGCCCAAAGCGGAGTTCGTGCGGCATGTTGAGAGATGCCTGAAGCGCGGGGCCGCCGTCGCCGCGATACCCTTTTTGGCCATCGCCGGCGATGGTGGTGAGGCGTTTGGTTTTCAGATCGAGACGGCGAATGCGCTGGTTGTCGAGGTCGCAAAAATAGAGCGCGCCATCGGGGCCGATGACGAGGCCATAGGGGTTGTTGACCTGCGTGTCGGAGAAGCCGGGAGTGCCGTCGCCGATCAGGGTTGTGACAGTTGCGGCAGGGGCGAAGGTTGCGAAGGCGAGAAGGAAGAATGGAAGTTTCACACTACTCACAGCGTAGAGCGTCGGCCGGGTCAACGGAGGCGCCACGACGGGCCGGGCCGGCCATGGCGGCGATTGCGGCCGTTGCGAGCAGGAGAGCGGCGCCAAGGTAGAGAAGGGGGTCGCGGCTGTCGATGCGGATGGGGGATTCGACGAGGGTCTTCCGCAATGCGGCGGCGGTGGCGATGGAGAGCCACAGACCGGCGATGAGACCGTGCAGGACTGGGCGGCCGCCCGAGGTCAGCACGGAGCGAACGATATCGAGGCGGGTGGCGCCGAGAGTAACGCGGATGCCGAGTTCGCGGGTGCTCTGACTGACCACGAACGATACTGCGCCATAGATGCCCGTGGTGGAGAGTACTGCGCCCAGCGCGCCAAGGATTCCAATGAGCGACACGAAATTCCAAATGTCCTCGGTCCATTCGTTGATCCAGCTTTGCATCAGACGCGGAAGAATGAGCAGGTCCGGTTCTATCTCGCGCATCGCTGCAGAAACAGTGCGCGCGCCACGGCCGGGATCGGAGTCGAAGCGGACCGACATCGTGTTACGGACGCCCGTGGTTCGCAATTTGTAGAGTGCCGGGTTATCGGAGCCGCCGAAGCGCAGCGGTTCGATATCGTGGGCGATGCCGACTACAGTAGCTTCGACGTGATTGGGAAGCTCAAGCGTACGTCCAACTGGATCGGAGCGACGCCAGAAGGCGTAGCCGAGAGACTCCGAAACGACGACTGCCGGGCCATCGGAAGGCTGGAAATCGCGACCGCGAACGAGGGGAATACCCATGGTCTCGAAGAAGTGCTGCGAAACGGGGAAAATATCGACGGGCTGAACGGCGTCCGGACGCGCGGGGGGGCGGAGCTCCGCGGTCTCAGGCCGGAACAGCGGGATATTGTCGGAGAATGCAACGGAGCGTACGCCGGGTACAACGCGCATGCGGCCGGCAATAGCATCAAGGCGGACGCGCGAGGCTTCGGGAATCGCCGCCTGGGGGAACCACAACGAAGTGACGACGACGCGCTGCGGGTCGTAGCCGGGATTGGCGTGCAGATTGCGGTTTTCAGACTGACCCAGCAAACCGGCCGCGACAAGAAGCACCATACTCATCGCGACCTGCGCGGCTACGAGGACGCCTAGAGGACGTTTCGCGCCGGTGGCGTCTCCGGAGACGAAGCCTTTAATGGAGTTCATGAGGTTGGCTTTGAAAGTTTCCGATGCGGGTGCGAGGCCGGCCAGAATGCCGGTCACGACGGCGACTGCCGCGATATAGGAAAAAGTCCGCCAATCCGGCGGCAGAGGATATGCGACGGCTTTCGGCGCGAGGTAATGAGCCAGCGGCTGCGGCAAACGCCAAACGATGTAGATACTGGCCGCACCGGCCAGCGCGGCAAGCAGAAGGCTTTCGGTGATGAGCATCCGGGCGAGGCGGATGCTCGGCGCGCCGAGAGCGAGACGCACGGCAATTTCCCGGCGGCGCGCGGCGGCCCGTGAAAGAAGTAATGTCGCGACATTGGCGCAGGCGATTAGCAGCACCAGGTTGAAGGCGCCGAAGAAGAACGCGCCCAGCATCAGCAGGCGTCCGCTCGCGCTGAGTTCGAGCCACTGGATCATGGAACCGTCGGTGGTTTCGATATAACTGACGCGGCCGGGAATACGGCGGTCCTGCTGGCGGACGAGATTGGTCAGTTCGGCATGGACTGCAGCGACGTTGTAGCCGGGGGCGATGCGGCCAGCCAGCGACAGCCAGAGGAATTCGTCGTCATGGAAAAGGTCGCGCGTGGGGTCGAACAGTGGCTGCGCCGTGTAAGGGAGCCAGACGGGGATACCTCGCCCCATCGCCCAACCGGTGGTGCCTTCGGGAGCAACGCCGACGACGGTCACAGGGCGATTATTCAACCGGACACTGCGGCCGATGATTCCCGAATCAGAAGCAAAGCGGCTGCGCCAGGTGGGTTCGCTGATGACGGCGACGGTAGCGGTGGCCGAAGGGTCGCAGTCGGACGCGGTCAGCAGGCGGCCGAGGCGGGGGCGGCTGACGCCCTCCACTTCGAAGAAATTACAAGAAACGACCATACCGAAGGCGTTCGACTGATCGTCGCCGAAGAGTGCGGGGAACGGCGACCAGGCAGCAAGGCCGCGAAGGGAACGAGCCTCGCGAAACGCTGCGTACTCGGAGTATGAGGCTTCGCGCGGCAGGCGGGTGGACCAGGTCTCGGGAAAGACTTCGATGAAGCTGGCCGGATCGTTCGAGATGTGAGGCCGGAACATCAGCCCATTGACCACGGTGAACACACTGGCGTTGACACCGATCGCCAGGGCGAGAGTAACGACCACGCTGGCGGAAAGCACCGGGTTGCGGCGAATGAGGCGGAGACCGTGGCGGATGTCGTCGGTAAAACCCGTCCAGAAGTTGTGTTGGACGGCATCGATTTCGTCGCCGATCGCTGCGGGGAGGATTCCGCGTGAACTTTGGGCGAAGAGGTCGGGTACTGGCTGTGTGCATGTGGTCGTGGCGATTTGGCCCTCGGGCGCCGTCAGATGGAGGGATTCGATTTCCGGTGGCGGCGCGTCGGTGAAGAGGATGGCAGGTGAAAGCGCCTGCCCCACTCGTTTCCCGCGGAGTTTCCAGTAGAGGCCGAGTTGGAGCGTCAGGACGGCGAGGAAAGCTGCCGGTTCCTGCGAGCTATAGAGGAAGAAGCCGCCAAGGAGTGCGAGTGCGGGACTAGCCAGAGCGTAGCGGACTAAGGTCACTGCTACGGGGCGGGTGGGCGGCGTGTACGTGCAGGTGAAAGGAAGCTTACGCCAGCGGCGGAACAGGACTTCGAACCAAAGAAGCGCGGCGAGCGCGAGCAGCGCAGTAACGGCGATGGCGCGCGTAAGGCCGAGAATGGCGATCGTCGCGGGCAAGCTGGCGAGGAAAATCGGAGCGATGCCGAAGGAGAGGACAAAGCACTCCACCGCGCGCAGCCAATGAGTAGCGCCGTTGCGGTCTTCGATCTGAAAAATCCAGTTGGCACCCGGCGCAACTGGTAGAGAGAAGAGATGGCGCAGGGCGACAACGACAAGAATCGCGACCGCAAGCGGTGAAACTGTTACCAGCATTCCATACATGCCCTGATCGCGAAGGGACGGAGCGGGCATGTCGAGGGCGCCTTTGACGACCCACCCGAGGGCGAGGCCGGCGTACGACAGAAGGAGAAGCCGATGCGCCTTGCTTCGAACAAGGGTCTTGCCGATAAAGGTGAAGGCGGCAAGTTCGGACGGGTGCGTTATCCAGCGTTCGAGAAGATGGAACGAGAATTGGCGGCCCGAAGCGGCCGATTCGAGCAGCATACGCCGGTGGCGGCGGTACGCGACGAGGTAAGTGACCGCACCGAGCGCGGCAGTCCCGAACAGCGCAAGCAACGCCCCCCAGGCTGGCCGGAGACTCGCGGTAACGATCGCCATACGGAGATCGAAGAACCAAGTCGCAGGCCACCAGGCGACGTTTGGTTGCCGGTCAACGATGGGGATCGCGCCGAGCGTGGCAATGAAGAGAGTGCCCTGAATCCAGACGCCAATGCGGGAGAAGATGCGGACTGGCAGCACATTCAGGAGCACGCCCTGGACCGCAAGCAGAGTGAGGAAGGTGAAACAGCAGGCGGCCGCGATGGCCGCAAAGTTTCCAAGGACGATCAGGACGCCGGTGGGGGTCTCCTGGTGGCGGCCCATCGAAGCGGCGGAAAACAAGACGGCCAAGGGCAGGGTCAGGGACAGAACATATGCGCCGAAGAGAATTGCGACAGAGGCGAATTTGGCAGTGAAGATTTCGGCGGGGCTGATGGGCAGGCCGGCGAGAGCGAGGCAATCCCGGCTGTCGGGGAAGAGAGAGTCCCACAGCAGAAGCGTGACCAGCGCGGTAATGGCCAGAGCGAGACCAATAAACAGCATTTGGTCGTATTGCATCGCCTCGCGATAGGCAGCGCCGGAAGGCAGCGAATTGAGAATGCCGTACCGCTCACGGTAGACCTGGAGCACCACGATGCCGACCGACACCAACGCCGCGAAAATGCCGATGGCGAATTTCTGCCAGTCGCCGCCGGGGGAGATTTCGACCCCTTCAAAAACGCTGGAGAGGAAATGGCGGATGAGCACTTTCATCCAGCGACGATCTCCATGATGCGAGACGCAACGGCGTCGGTATCACCGGCCTGTGTGACCTGCGCAAACACACCTTCGAGAGAGGACTCCGAGAGCAGGTTGCGCAACTGAGCAACTGTGTTGTGGGCGACCACGCGGCCTTTGTTCAGGATCAGGACGTTGTGGGCGACCTTCTCCACGACTTCGAGAACGTGGGAGCTGTAGAGAATCATTTTTCCGCGGCGGGCGAGCGATTGGAGAAGGCTGCGGAGTATGAGCGCGGCGTTGACGTCGAGCCCGGAAAAGGGTTCGTCGAGGATGAGGACTTCCGGGTCGTGAACAAGGGCGCCCAGCAGCAGGATTTTCTGCCGCATTCCTTTGGAGTAGCCGGCGAGGAGGGAGTAGCGATCGTCCCATAGGCCAATAACGCGGAGTAGTTCGTCGATCCGAGGCTCCAGCGAATTTGCGGGGAGGCCACGCAGGCGGCCGATCAACTGAAGATATTCGCGTCCGCTGAGGTGCGGATAGAGGTGCGGCTCCTCGGGAACGTAGCCGAGGCGCCGCTGAAAGGATTTGAGGTCGGAGAGGACGTCGACACCGTCCAGGGTCACATGACCTGTGGCGGGCTCGAGCAGGCCGATGATCATTTTGACGGTGGTGCTCTTCCCTGCTCCGTTGGGTCCGAGGTAACCGAGGATCTCACCTCGGCGGATGGTGAAGCTGACATGGTCGACAACGGTGATACCGCTGTAGCGCATAGTTAGATCACGGACTTCCAGCATGTGGGGGATAGACTCCGCACTGCTGGGGAAAGTTCCGCGATTGAGCAAAACGCGGCTTAAGCCGCGTGTCCTGTCAGGCGGCGACTTTGCGGCGGACAGTCAATGCGAGCACGCCGCTGGCGAGAAGAATCAGCGACGCAGGTTCCGGGGTCCTGCTGTCGACGGAGGTTCCAGGAAGGCCAGCGCCGGAGGTGAGCGAGACGCCATCCGGGGCGGTCAGACTGGCGTGAAGGGTGTGGCTGTAGTCGACATTCCAGGTGGTGCCGGTGGGCGCGTTGCCGTTGATTTCCGTCGCCAGTCCAACCACCAGTTGAAAGTTGGAGCCGAGGGTGCTGAAGGGGATACTGACCGGAATGGACTGGGGACCGGCGCCGAAGCTTCCTGCGTTGGTAACGCCAATGGCGCTGAAGTAGGAAGATGGGTCGAGAGTGCCGGGGCCGAGCAGAAATCCCTCGCCCCAAATGGGCAGACCGCCGGTGTCGAAACTACCGGGCGCGTAGGCCGCGACCAGCAGAGCGGTGAAGTTCTGAGTCGGATCGCTGAGATCGACGGTTCCATCGACCGATATGTTGACGCCGAGGTTCAGACCGGCGGTCGCTCCATGTGCGGTGATGGAATCGCCAAACTGGGCAACCGTGAAGAGGTTGTTTTGGCCCTGGGATCCCTCGGGAAAGTTGCCGGAGCTCAGAATGCCGAGCGTGCCGGTTGTGAGATTGGCGGACCCTGAGCCCGATTCCCCGGTCTCAGAATTGGAATTGCTGGCGGTTAGACCGTTCGGGTGGAACACGTCCACACTTCCGCTGCCGGAGCTGGTGACAATCTCCACATCGGTGAAATAAACGGTGCTGGCGGTGGCATGCAGGCCTCCGAAAGCTAAAACTCCGATCATACAAAGCAAGTTTCGAATCATTTAGTTGTAGTACTCCTCCTGTCTGTGTACGTGCAAAAGAATGTAAATCGGGGCCAACCTTTCTGTTTTCTGATGTTAGATTGAGGAAATGGGAGCGACGGCCGCCGCCACCGACGACCTGTTCCTGCTGGTTTATTGCGAACTGCGACGGCTGGCCGCCGCGTATCTGCGGCAGGAACGCCCGAGTTTGACGCTTCAGCCCACGGCGCTGGTTCACGAAGCGTATCTGCAACTTAGCAGCGGCAAAAGACCTCCCTGGGCGGACCGCGGTCACTTTATGGCGACGGCGGCAATCGCCATGCGTCAGGTGCTGGCGCAATATGCACGACGCCGGAAAGCCGCGAAGCGCACGCCAGGTATTGCGGTGGTTGCGATCGATGGCGACACGTTCCGTCCGATGCTTTGGGACTATGACGTTCTGGACCAGGCGCTGGCGCGTTTGGAGGGCGAAGCGCCCGAGTTGTGCCGGGTGGTGGAAGCACGGTACTTCGTGGGGATGTCCGTGGAGGAGACGGCGGAGCATCTGAAGGTTTCCCCTCGCACTGTGAAGCGCCACTGGATGATCGCAAAGGCCTGGCTGAATCGCGAACTGGCATGAATCCCAGGTGGCGGGAGATCGACCGGCTATTTGAAGCGGCATTGGAATTGCCGGCCGGCGATCGCGAGGTGTTTGTTCGGCGGGATGCGGGCGACACCGAGACCGCGGAAGAGGTGCTCGTGCTGCTCCGGACAGCTCCGGAGGAGGATGTTCCACAACCCTCTCTCGACGCTCGCTATCTGATGGAAGCGCTGGCGACCATCCTGCTTGACGGAAAGGTGCTGAGTCACTACCGCGTTGGCGACATGGTTGGTGAGGGCGGTATGGGGATGGTCTACGAGGGCACAGACGAGCGCGATGGGTCGAAGGTCGCCATCAAGATTCTGCGTCCGGAGCAGGCGCGGCAGCCAGCCAGGCTGGCTCGCTTTCAGCGAGAGGCAAAAGCAATGGCGTCACTGGCTCATCCGGCAATTGCGCGAATTCGGGAGGCCGGGTCAACACAGGGCATTCACTACCTCGTGATGGAATTCCTGGAAGGAGAGACGCTGGGAAAACGACTGTCGCGCGCCGGCTCACTGCCTGAGCGGGAAGTGCTGGAGTGCGGACTGGCAATTGCCTCGGCGCTTCAGACGGCCCATCGGGCGGGTGTGACGCACCGGGATCTGAAGCCCGAAAACGTCATGCTCACTGAGAATGGACCAAAAGTTTTGGATTTCGGGCTGGCGCGTTTGGCGGAATCCAACGGCGACGATCTTACGACTCTGGAAGGAACCCTGGCGGGGACCCTCGCATATGTGGCTCCGGAGCAGGTCGACGGATCATCCGGGACGGCGCAGAGCGATATTTTCGCGCTGGGCGTGGTGCTGTTTGAAGCGAGTACCGGAAAACCGCTTTTTCTGAGGGGAAACTCGTTCGCGACGGCAATGGCGATTCGGGACGAGACTCCGGACTATGAAAAAGTTGCCCCATCCCTTCGACCGGTGTTGCAGAGGTGTCTCGAGAAAGACAGCAAGCGCCGCTATGAGTCCTGCGAACAAGTACTTGCAGATCTGGAAAAGGTTCGAGCTGGCATTCGGGTCAGCCCACGACGGCGGATCGGGCCGATCATCGGGTGGGTAGCAGCGATGTTTCTGGCTGCGATGGGGACTTGGCGGTTCGCCGAGTGGCGTTCCGGCAGGCCCGATCCGAAGGCTGTGGCCCAGGTGGAACTGGGGAAATACCATTTGTCGCGGCGAACCCAGACTTCGATTCTGAAGGCGGCGGACTATTTTCGGGAAGCGAGGCGAATAGATCCGGGGTATGCCGTGGCGGATGCCTGGCTTGCGAACGGCCTTTCCCTGCTGCCGGAGTACGGTATCAACGAACCGAAGAATGCCAGGGAAGGCCGGGCAGCGGCGCGGCGAGCAATCCAGCGCGAGCCGAATCTTTCCATTGCGCACACCGCTTTGGGATGGATTTTGTTTTCGCATGACTGGCGGTGGGGTGACGCCGAGCAGGAGTTTCGGAAAGGCGTGGAACTCGCGCCTGCCGAGCCGCTGCCTCATCAGCGTTATGGTTTGGCCCTGGCAGCCCGGGGCCGTTTTGCTGAAGCGGAAGCCGAGCTGACGCGAGCTCAGCAGCTGGATCCGTTCGCAATTTCGCCGATGATCAATCTTGCGGAACTTTGGTTCTATGCGCGGCGGTTTGATCGGGAAGAGGCGCAGCTCCGGGCAATTCTGGATCGCGACCCGGGGTCGGCGGTGGCAATGGCAATGATGGCCAAAATGGAGCTCTTCACAGGCCGGGCCAGGCAGGGGATTGAGGAGATGAAACACCTGCTGGCGTTACCGGAGGGGGGAAGCTGGTGCGCTGAACTGGCGGAGTTGTATGCGCTGAACGGGCAGCGGGACGCGAGTCTGCAACAGGTGGCAAGCTGTGGGCGGGGAGCCGAGCTGCCGACGACGTTGTTCGCGCTGGGGGAAAGAAAGCGCGCTCTGGACGCGTTGGAGAAGAGCTGCGAAGCGCGCGATACAAACATGGCTTTCGTTGGTGTGGATCCGGATTTTGATGGGATGCGGGAGGTACCGGCATTTCGGCAGGTAGTAGGCAAGGTGGTTCTTCAATGAGCGCGCGGGAAGCGCACTCCACATCGGTTGGGTGTGGGAAACTGGCCGGGAGGGTGTTATCTATGTCGATTCGAAAAGCTGCATTTGTTTGGTTGCTGATTGTTCCGGCGCTGTTTGCGCAAAGCTACTTTCCGCCCTCGGGCAATTGGCAGCATAAGTCACCGGCCGAGGTCGGCATGGATGCGGCGAAACTGCAGGAAGCCATCGACTGGGCGAAGAACCACGGGTCGAAGTGGGAGTTCGAAAAAGATCAGGTGCGGGTGTTTGGCACGCCCGTGGGAGCACTGCCGCCCGGACGCGCCGAAACGAATGGCCTCATTCTGCGTCATGGATACATAGTGGGGGAATTCGGGAACACAAAGACCAATGACCCGGTCTACAGTGTGGCCAAGAGTTTTCTTTCGACAACGGCTTCAATCGCGTTCGAAAAGGGCCTGATTAAAGATGTCAACGACCCCATGAACAAGTACATCCACGATGGCGGGTACGATTCGCCGCATAACGCAAAGATCACCTGGAAGAATCACCTGCAGCAGGAATCGGAGTGGGAAGGGGTGCTATGGACCAAGAATGCCAACTTCGTTGGACATGAGGCGTTTGGCAATGGCGAGATGAAACCCCGCGAAATTATGGACCCCGGCACGCACTACGAATACAACGATGTGCGTATCAACCGGTTGGCCCTGTCGCTGGCGGAGGTGTTCCAGAAAAGCTTGCCGGAAGTGCTCAAAGAAAACATCATGGATCCTATTGGCGCGTCGAAGGAATGGAAGTGGCAGGGATATGGCGCGAAATCGACGGCGGTCGTAAACGGGAAGCCCATTGAATCGGTTTCCGGCGGTACGCGATGGGGTGGCGGGTTGTGGATCAATTCGCAGGATCTGGCGCGGTTCGGATTGCTGATACTGAACAAGGGCAAGTGGGAAGGCAAGCAGCTCGTTTCGGAAAAATGGCTTCAGGCGGCGGTTACGCCATCCGCGCATGGTGGGGATTATGGCTACCTCTGGTGGCTGAATACAAAACAGAAGCAGTGGCCGAGCGGACCGGCGTCGAGCTTTGCGGCAATTGGCAATGGCGGGAACATCATCTGGATCGATCCGGAGCACGATATCGTTATGGTTTGGCATTGGCATGACAGCGGCAGAGGTGTGGTTGACGGAATGGTGCAGCGCGTAGTCGCGGCGGTGACGGGCGCGTAGTGAGCCGGGGATTTCTGTTGGTTGTGTGCGCCGCCGCGTCCCTTTGGGCGCAGAAGGCTCCCTCCGCATCCGAACTGTGGATGCAGCAGGCGGATGAACGTCTCCGGTCGGGTCGCAAGTATTACGAAGAGGCGAATTACCGTCAGGCCCGTGTCGAGTTTGACGCGGCGATTGACAACATGATGAAGGCGGGTCAGGACCCGCCGAATCGCGCCCAGTTCGAAACACGCCTCGATGACATGATCGATACCATTCACCGGCTGGATATGGCCGGTATGGGCGCGGCGGCTCCCGATGCAACGCAAGGCTTTGACAAGGCGCCGCTGGAAGACATCGTGGAGATGACGTTTCCGGTGGATCCACGGATCAAGGAGACGGTACAGTCACAGGCTTCCACCGTGACGTCGGGATTGCCGATTACGGTGAACGACACGGTGCTGGGCTATGTGAATTATTTCTCGAACAGGGGACACCGGACAATTGAGAACGGGCTGATACACGCGGGCAAGTACCAAGACATGATCAACCGGATCTTCAGTGAAGAAGGTGTGCCGGTGGAACTGATTCACCTGGCGCAGGCGGAATCGGGCTTCATGCCGCGGGCGCTATCCAAAGCGGCTGCGGCGGGCATGTGGCAATTCGTGAAATTCCGCGGGAATGAGTATGGTCTGAAGCAAACGCAGTTTACCGACGACCGGCTGGATCCGGAGATGGCAACCCGCGCAGCGGCACGGCATCTTCACGATTTGTATAACGAGTTTGGCGATTGGTATCTGGCTATCGCTGCCTATAACTGTGGGCCTGGTGTGATTGAGAGCGCCGTGGAGCGCACCGGGTACGCCGATTTCTGGGAACTGCACAAGCGGCGCGTGCTGCCGAACGAAACGGCGAACTATGTGCCTATCATACTCGCGATGACGCTGATGGCCAAGTATCCGAAGGAGTACGGCCTTGAAGGACTGACTCAGGACCCTGCGCTGGAATACGACACTCTGACGCTGAACGCGAACACCAATCTCAATTTGATTGCAGACCTGACCGGGCTGCCGGCCGCGGAACTCCGGGATCTCAATCCTTCGTTGCTTAAGGGGACAGCGCCGGAAGGTTATCAGTTGAAAGTTCCGGTGGGGACTGCGCTTCAGGTGGCGCAGGACCTGGAGATGGTTCCGATGGATAAGCGCGGGACGTGGCGGATGTACCGCGTGCAGACGGGAGAGACGCTGGCAGTGGTGGGGAAGAAATTTGGGCAGTCGGCGGCTGCCGTGGCAAAGGCGAACGATCTCGAGCCGAGTGCGGAACTCAGAGATGGGCAGAAGTTGTTGATACCCGCGGCGTATAAGGAAACTCTTGCGGTGGTGCCCGCGGCTAAGAACGCGAAGCCTGCGGCGTCGCAGAAGAAGAAAGCGCCACCGAAGAAGAAGGGTGTTGCAACGGGATAGGCTACTGTTTTGGGAACAGCAGCGGCATGGCTTCGTCGGCGGTGAATATGCAGCGGGCGTTGTGGCCGCACAGGTGGACAATTACCGCGGGACTCTTTGCGCCGGGTTTTTCTGTTACGAACTTCTGGAATGCTTGGCCTCTTGCGCGGCGCATCGGGCCCTGCGCCATTGCCGGGCAGGAAACGTCGAAGCCGCCTCACAGAAGGATTTCGCCCAGCAGTTAGGTGATAGGCAGGAGAGCAGTTTTCACTTGGCAGGCCCTATCAATTCTATGAGTTGGGCAAGGTCGGCGTCGAGTTCTTTACGGAGAACCTGGTAGCGATCGAGAGCATCGCGGCCAGGCTTTTGGTCGGCTTGGGTAGTCATGCTGTACAGGTACTGGATATGCGTCTGGATTTCCGGTTTGCTGTAGCGTATACCCGGCGTGACCATGTGCGTGGCAAGATTATCAAGCTTCCGTTTGGTGTCGGCGTCTTTCATCTCGCGCTGGGCAGCTCGGAGCCGGGCTACCGCTTTGTTGACCTCGCTAAGAAGATCACGAGCCCTCATGTTGTGGTCGAACTGTTCTTTCAGCTCAGCAGTCGTGACGCCGTCCTTCGTGACGCGAGGGTCTTCGATTACGGTGAGCGGCAGCGTCGCAGTGTACGAACCCGCGATTAACTTCACGGAGAACTTCCCGGGCACGGCGACGGGACCATTCGGGCCTTCGGGGCGGGCGTCACCGAGCCAGGGGCCGGGATACTTTAGATCCCATATGAAGCGGTGCATACCAGCGGTCTTGCTGAGGCGAGTGGGCAGAGGAGGTGCGCGGAATCCACCCTCGCCATCGTCTTCGATCACCGCGTTGGGGTTGGCCGCGGTGCCGGTTTCACTGGAGAATTTGCGGATGACTTTCCCGGCCACGTCCAGGATCTCTATGCTGACCTCAGCCGGCGGTTTGGCGAGATAGTAATCGATCTCAGCCCCCGACGGTGGATATACCAGCGCACGGTTGGCGCCGCCCTGCCGGCCCGGCACGCGGACCGCGTCGCGCGGGGTGAACAGGAAAGCGTCCGCAGCGTTTACCTTATCGCTCCACTGGTGCAGCGGCGTGAGGTTATCCAGAATCCAGTCGGAACGGCCCTGGGTAGAGAGGATCAGGTCTTTGTGAGCGATCTTGATGTCGGTGACGGGAGTGTGGGGCAGGTTGAGTTGGAATGACTGCCAGTGGACGCCATCGTCAAATGAGACATACATGCCGAATTCAGTGCCGGCGTAGAGGAGATGGGCGCGATCCGGGTCTTCACGCACCACCCGGGTGGGCTCGTCTTTGGCGATACCGTTGGAGCCGTCGGTCAGTTTAGTCCAGGTTTTGCCGAAGTCTTCGGTCTTGTAAATATAGGGCTGGAAATCTCCCAGCAGGTAGCGATATCCGGCGAAATATGCGGCGCCGGCACGATGTGGGCTCGGCTCAATGTTCTGAATGCGCCCGCCCGGCGGCATGTCTTTGGGTGTGACGTTGGTCCAGGTTTTGCCGTCGTCGCGTGTGACATATACCGGGCCATCGTTGGAGCCCGTCCAGATAACACCCTTTTGAACCGGTGATTCGCGAATCGTGTAGAGGGTGCTGTAGACTTCCTCGCCCGTTGCATCGCGCGTTATGGGCTCGCCCGATGCCGCCTGCGTTCCTTCCGGATGCGCGGTGAGGTCAGGGCTGATTTTTGCCCAGTTGACGCCACCATCGCGTGTGCGATGGAGGAACTGCGAGCCATAGTAAATGACTTTGGGGTCATGCGGAGAGACTTCCATGGGCGAGACGCGCTGGAACCGGTAGATTAACGTCTCGCCGCCGTTACCATAGAGGGATTCGCCGCCGACCCAGTATTGCTGTTCATTCGTCGTGCGAAGGTTGAGCCGAGAGAATTGGCCTTTACAGCTTCCGAAGACAACGTCTGGATTGGTGATGTCCGGAATGATGGGGCCGGTCTCGCAGCCAGGACCGAGGCGAAAATCAACATTGGCTCCGATGGGGCGTGAGGGGAGAATTACGGTGTCGTCATCCTGCTGCGCGCCATACACGCGATACGGAAATTGATTGTCCACTGCCACCTGATAAATTTCGGCAGTGGGTTGATTAGCCTGAGTGCTCCAGGTGCGGCCGCCATCGATGGAAATGTTGGCGCCGCCATCGTTGGACTGGATCATCAGGTCCGAGTTTTTCGGATTAATCCACAGATCGTGGTTATCGCCATGCGGGACGGGCGAGTTGCGGAAGGTCTTGCCGCCGTCTGTGGACTTGAACCAGCCTTCGTTGCCGACCCAAATGACATCGGGGTTAGAGGGATCGACAAGCAGTGTGTCGTAGTAAAAGGGGCGGGTGATGAGGTTACCGTCGCCGTTAACAAGGGTCCAGTTAGCGCCAGCGTCATCGGAACGGTAGAGACCAGCGCCCGGCTTCGCTTCGATCAGAGCGAAGATGCGATTGGGGGCAGCATTAGAGATCGAAATATTGGCGCGGCCGAACTCACCGGCAGGAAGGCCGGCGGCGAGTCTGGACCAGTGGTCGCCAGCGTCCGTGGACTTGTAAAGGCCACCATCGGGGGAGCCGCTGACGATGCTCCACGGCTTACGCTGACCATGCCACATAGCGGCGAAGAGAACTTCCGGATGGCCGGGCTGCAGTTCGATGTCGGCTGCGCCGAGGTGATCGGAGAGGAAGAGAATCTTCTCCCAGGTCTTGCCTCCATCTTTGGATCGGTAGATACCACGATCTGGGTTGTCGACAAAAGGGTTACCGATGGAGGCGACGTAGACAAGATCGGGATTGGTGGGGTGAACGCGAATGGTGGCGATCTGCCCGATATCGCGGAGCCCAGTAAAGGCCCACGTTTTTCCAGCGTCGGTTGATTTCCAAATACCTCTGCCAATCGACACGTTGCTGCGGATTTTAGACGAGCCGGTACCGGCGTAGATCACGTTGGGATTGGAGCCGGCAACTTCGATTGCGCCCACTGAGCCGAGCGGAAGGAAGGCGTCCGAGACGTTGACCCAATTGTGGCCGGAATCGACGGTCTTCCAGATACCGCCACCTGTGCCGCCCATATAGAACGTCTGAGGCTGCGAGGCGACGCCGGTGACGGCAGTAACGCGTCCGCCACGGAAAGGACCGATGAGGCGGTATTTAAGTGAGCCGAAAGAGGCAGCGGAAGGAGCGGATTGTGCCCACAGGGCCAATCCGGCAGTTACTATGAGCGTTGCACCGAAAGCGATTCTCGTCACGGGAATTGCATTATATCGCGAGCGAAAAAGGCCCGGCTTTTTGGGAGCCGAGCCTTCTTGTTTCAGATAAATCGCGGAGGTTACTGGCCGGTATCGGGATCACCATCCATGTAGCTACCCCATACGATTGAGGAACCCCAGACGATGGAGTCGTCGGAACCCCATACGATGGAATCGGCGCTTCCCCAGACGATGGAGTCGTCGGAACCCCATACGATCGACTCGTCGGAACCCCACACGATAGAGTCATCGGAACCCCAAACAATGGAATCGTCGTCGGAACCCCACACGATAGAATCATCCGAGCCCCACACGATAGAGTCTTCGTCTTTGGCCCACACGTTCGGACCCCAGACCGAGGAACCCCACACGACGGAATCGTTCGAGCCCCACACGATAGAATCTTCTGAACCCCATACGATGGAATCGTCCGAACCCCATACGATTGATTCGTCCAGTATTTTGACAATTGGTTCGTTGCCGACAATCACCGAAAGGTGACCGTTCGTTACGAGAGGCTTGCCATTCTGGCCAAGCTTGGGCGCAGCAACAGGAGAAGCAGCCAGCTTGCTCACTGGAGCTATGGCATTACTGGCAATCGCCGCATCGAGATCGAGATAGCCGGCGCCGACTGTGAACATGTCGTAGTGAATCAACTGCCCCGAGATGATGGAAGTGCGCGGGAAAGCTTTTGAGGCGGTCAACATGAGGCGCGCCTTAATCTGGTCGGGAGTAAGAGTGTTATTGCTGCCTCCCGAGGTAATGAGAGCCGCGATCGCGCCGCTGGTGGCCCCGGCTGCCATACTGGTTCCGTTCAGGAACATATATTTCGAGCAGTTCGTCCCGTCGCAAATGGCCGCCGGCCCATTGAGTTGGTAAGACGCGAGCGGGATAACGCGCTGCGGATTATCGCCGCCCGTTTCCAGGGTGGAACCGACAGACCGGATCGAAAAGATCCTGTTCCCTGGGGCAACCAGATCGGGCTTCACTACGTGGTCGCCCAGGCTCGGCCCCTTGGAACTGTATGTGGTCATCAGGTCATCGACGCGGTTGGCTGTGCTTTCCGTATTCATCGCGCCGACGGTGATCACCAGCGGATCGTTCGCCGGAACGGTGATGCTGTCGTAACCCTGCGTTTTGAAGTTGCTGGACCCCTGGCTGTAGCGTCCGGAATTACCAGCCGCGACCACCACCGTTATGCCATGCAGCCATGCTTTTTCCACTTCCTTGCAAAGTGGATCGTCGCGGAAACTCTCAAACACCGGACGCCCGAGTGAAAGGTTGATGATCTTAATGTTGTATTGGCTCTGCAGCGCGATAGCCTTTTCAATGGCCTGAATTACGACCGCATCGCTGGAAGCGCCGTTTGCATCCAAAACCTTGAGATTGATAATGTTCGCACCCGGCGCTATACCCTTGATGGTGTGGGTGTAAGTAAGGCCCGTCGAATTGCTGGCGTCACCGGCGATGATGCCTGCAATGTGCGTTCCATGTCCATAGAAATCGGTGACGCTCTTATCCCCCGGCACGAAACTCTGTGAGTAAACTACGCGAATAAAGCTATTCCCCGGCCCATTGCCCGTAAGATCCGGGCCAATGTTTACACCGCTATCGATAACGGCGACGCCAATTCCCTTTCCTTTGTTGAAATCCGCTGGCTGCAAATCTTTTATGCTTTTTTGCAGGGCCTCAGGCAGATAATCATAAACCGGTATGCCCGTCGCCCGAACTGGGTGGTTCAGAGATACGTGCGCCACGCTGTTCTGTGCAGCCATCGCTTTGGCCGTCGCAACGGAGCATTTCCAGATCTGGGCGTCACCGGCGTCGCCGACATACATAGCTCCAGGTGCAGATACCGGATTGCGGGTGCCGCGAGTGCCTTTGTAAGTCACCAGAGCTTCGATCCGTGTGTCAGCCCTGAGCTTGCTGATCTCAGGGGCAAAAGTGCCGGCGAAAAGGGGGGCTGACAATACGCCAATCATGACCCACGCGGCGCCGATCGTTCCCAGTAATTGCGGTTTTTTTAATATCATGCATCCTCTCCCGTGCAAAGCAGGGACCAACGTCTAGTCAGCCAAACGAATTCGAAAGGTATCTTTGAGGGACAGTCCAGTACTATATTATACGTGTCAGGCATTTCTGCTACTAACGACACACGTACAATTTTATTTTTACATTTATGTTCCATACTGTCTATCCTGTTTACCCATGTTTCAGGGTAGGATTATGCTGATCTTTTCCTAAGTAATTGAGCAGGAATGGCCTATAAAGGTGGATTTGCAGGTAAAACCGCAGCTCGGGGCGCATTTGCTCCGCCTTTTCCCAGACCGCTCGCCGCACGTGCCCGAGCCTCCGCCGAGACCTGAATATTGTTCCGTACCGATACCGCTCCGGCAGTACGGGCTATGCGCGTCGCAGCTCCTTTGTGCTGGATTACAGATGTTTTTCCCTCGAGCGTAGCCACTCCATTTCGTACCGAAACGAGAAAGTGTTCCGAATTTATTTTCGATTTGGAAAGCCGCGCGCGGATATCCTGCTCGATTTGGGAATCGGACAGCACTGCCTTCGGTGGACCACCGGATTTCTGAGCTGAGGATGCGGCAGAAGATGCGGGCCGGGTTGGGGCGCCCGCGAAAGCCTGAACGTCAACCCAAAATATGGCGATGACGGCCAGTGCAAAGCATACGATTCGCATTTGCTGGGTGAGGAAAGAATAGCCGGTCCTTGAACCGATGTCCATACCTCCTTTCTTGCCGGGTTATAGCCGGTTTATACGTGATCGACTTCCCGCAGCCAGTCGGGACTCTTGAGAACCTCGCGCGGCTTGCTGCCGTCGGGGGGCCCGATGATCCCGTCGCGGTACATCATGTCGAGGATCCGCGCGGCGCGGCCATAACCGAGGCGAAGCCGCCGCTGCAGGGTTGATGTGGACGCTTTGCCCATTTCCATCACGACGCGCAGAGCCTCCTCGTACATAGCGTCCTGTTCGGAGGGGTCGGCGGGTTCGGCAGACGCATCGGCATCTTCCGGGTCGGGAGCGATGAGATACGACTGATCGTATTCCGGACGTGCCTGCGCCTTCCAGAAATCGACCACGGCGTTGGTTTCGTTTTCCGTAACAAAGGCGCCGTGAACGCGCACCAGACGCGAGGAGCCGGGCGGGAGAAACAGCATGTCGCCCTTCCCCAGCAGGTGTTCGGAGCCCATGACGTCGAGAATGGTGCGGCTATCGACGCGGGTGGCAACGCGAAAGCTGATTCGCGCCGGGAAATTGGCTTTGATCAGACCGGTAATAACGTCGACAGAAGGGCGCTGGGTGGCGAGAACCAGATGCATGCCGACAGCGCGCGCCATCTGTGCGAGGCGGGTGACGGATTCTTCGACATTGCGGCCTTCCAGCATCATCAAATCGGCCAACTCATCGATGAGGATCAGAATGTAGGGGAGAGGTTTTAGCTCTTCGCCAGCCTCGTCAGCGCCATCGGCAAACAGATTACGGGGCTGGTTCTGCAGCGTGCGAATTTTTCTGTTGTACTGATCGATGTTGCGGGCGCCCTGTTCGGCTAAAAGGCGAAGGCGGCGCTCCATTTCGAGGACAGCGTTTTTCAGAGCGTTGGTGGCTTTGCGCGGGTCGGTGATCACGGGCGTGAGCAGGTGCGGAATGCCCTCGTACATGCCCAGTTCGACACGCTTCGGATCGACCATAATCATGCGGACTTCATCGGGAGTCGATTTATAGAGAATCGACATGATCAGAGAGTTGATCATGACCGACTTACCGGAACCTGTGGAGCCCGCGATCAACAGATGCGGCATGGTTTCCAGCGAAGCGACGCGGATGCGGCCATTGATGTCCTTTCCCATCGACATGGTGAGCCGGGAGGCGGATTCTTCGAATTCAGCAGACTCCAGCACCGCGCGCAGGCTGATGACTTCCCGGCGCGTATTGGGAACCTCGATGCCGATGGTCGGCTTGCCTGGGATTCGCTCAATCAGGATCGATTCGGCCTGCAGGCCGAGGCAGAGGTCTTCGGTGAGTGTGGTGATGCGGCTGTACTTCACGCCCGCATCGGGCTTGAACTCAAAGGTGGTGACGACCGGCCCCGGATTTATTTGTACTACTGAACCATGGACGTTAAACTCTTCGAATTTCGCTTTAATTGCAACCGCGGTGTCCTTTAATTCCTGCTCATCGAACGCAGAACGGGTGGGTATTTCGTTCAATAAGTCAGTAGATGGAAGCCGGTAGTTCGTGTGGACGCGAACGGGGGGTTCGCGGCGGGTTGGCTTGTTGAAAGGAAACTCGCCGCGGCCGGCTTCGGGCGCGGGCGTCTCTTCGAGCACGCAGATGGGAATTTCGCCGGATTCGGGCATAGACTCCGGCGCCGGAGGGGCGTTATCCGGCTCAGCATCCTCCCATGGAGGGATTTCGGCTTCAGATTTTTCTGTAACAGCGTCCCGGATCGATGTGACTCGAGGATTTCGTTTCGCTGACGGAATTGGCCCAGGCGGGACAACCGCGGTTTCGACGATCAGAGGCTGGGGTTCCGCACGGGCCAGTTCGGCGGCCATCGCCGCGTGGCGCGCAGCTTCCCTCTTCTCCTCTGCTTCAACCAGTTGCTCTTCCTGTACAAGCCGGCGGGCTTCCAGGCGCGAGATCGCGGCTTCGCGACGGCGCTCCACGAAACGATGCCAGGCGTCTTTAAAGGCGGCCCCCAGGCGGGCGACTGGTGATAGCCAGCGCGCCAGGATGTCTAAAGTGAAACTGGAGACAATATAGACGGCAACGGTGAGCGCAGCGCAGATTCCGATGGCGGCGCCCACCGGATTAAAGGCGCTCTTCAGGTCATCGGCGACAAGGAATCCCACAAGGCCGCCGGGCATAACAGACTGACCGAAGATTCGCCACTGTGGAATCATCGCGGCTGCCGTACAGACGGATACAACCAGCAAAGCGGCACCGAACAGACGCACGCGGGGCGCGGTAACGGCGGTGGATCGAACCCATTTCCAGCCAAGGATGAACGCGAACAGGGGAAGCAGGAAGGACGAGAAGCCGAAAACGTGGAGCGTGATATCGGCAAGCCAGGCGCCGACCTTACCGCCAAGGTTTTCGACAGTGCGGGCGTCAGTGATGGTGTCCCAGGAAGGGTCAGCGGCGTTGAAGGTGGAGAACGAGAGAAGAAGGTACAGACCCGCGAGCAGAAACACTATCCCTGCCGCCTCATTGAGGCGCCGGTTCTCGGTCGGAGTAAACAGCTTCATCCGTGGCGGCGGAAAAAGCCAGAGCGCTCATTAGTATGACAGATTGCGGTGTTCAGTGCCAATGCCGCCCGGTGGTAGGTTAGGTTCACAGGCCTTTTTATGAAACTATCCTATTTGCTGGCATCGGTCGCTTTGTGCGCTCCCCTGTCTGCGCAATCCATACCGGAAATTCCCTTCGACTCGGTAGCAAATTTCCTGAAACTGCCGGAGAATATGTACCTGGGAGAAGCTTCCGGGGTCGCGGTTAACTCCAAAAACCATATCTTTGTGTTTTCGCGGGGGAATTCGACGGGCCCTGCCTATGGGGCAACCGCCGCACAGTTGCTGGAGTTTGGACCGGATGGGAAGTTTATCCGGGAGATCGGGCACAACCTTTACGGCTGGTCTTACGCCCACACGGTGCGGGTGGATAAGGACGACAACATCTGGGCCGTCGATAAAGGATCGGACATGATTATCCGGTTCAATCCGGAAGGCCGGGTAACTATGGTGTTCGGACGGAAGAAGGAAGCGTCGGACGAGGCCGAACCCTGGAAGAGAGTGACACCGCCGCGCCCGGCAGTGGACGGTCAATTTCGCCAGCCGACCGATGTCGCATGGGATACGCAGGGAAATATTTTCTTCAGCGACGGCTACATCAATTCGCGCGTGGCGAAATACGACCGCAACGGCCGTTGGGTGAAGCAGTGGGGAACATTTGGGTCCGGGCAGGACCAGTTCAATACGCCGCACTCCATCGCCAACGACGACAAGGGCAATATCTATATAGCGGACCGGGGCAATGGGCGGATTCAGGTCTACAGTCCGGATGGCGTTTTCCAGCGGACGATCAGGATCGTGGCGCCAGTGCCAGCAGACGCGGTGCCGTGGATGGGGCCGCGGCCAGAACCGAACGCGGCGAATCCGACCATGAATTCAGGCGCGCCGTGGGCGATTTGCATTTCGGGGGGGCCGACACAGTACTTATATAGCGCCGATGCATGGCCGGGACGGATTTATAAGTTGTCACTGGATGGGAAGCTACTCGGAATGCTGGGGGCCTCAGGCAGGCAGTTAAAGGAATTCGGGTGGATTCACGAGTTGGCGTGCCCGTCGGAGAATGAGCTATATGCGGCGGAATTGCTGAACTGGCGTGTGCAGAAGCTGTTGCTGCACCCCGTGGGCGCGACGAAATAACGCCGCGTCAGAATGCCCAGAGCAGGCTGGTGTAACCCGTCGCCGCGTGGTAGTTCTGAGGTCCGGAAAAGAGTCCGAAATCCTCGTGATACCCGTAATACTGGAATCCGGCATTCCATTTAAGCTTTGCGGTGAAGGGGATAGTCAACCGCACCAGCGGCGTCTGGAAGCTCAGCGGGAAGGTCTGAACATCGTAAAGGAGCGCGTCAGTCGTGCCCAGTGGCTGAAGAGCGGGCCGGCCATCTCCAACGTCTCTCGTGATGTTATAGCCGGCGTATATATCAGCCCTCTTTAGGGCCAACCGAATCCCCAAATTGGCAGCGTGGATGTTACTGACGTAAACCGACGTTCCCGTCGTCAACTGCGCGCGCGGCGCGCCGGCGAAAAACTGAAGGCCGCCCAGGCTGTCATTGTGCAAATAAGAGTAGCCGGCGTCGAGCGATGCCCAGTTGCGCGCCGCCCAGGAGAAATTGCCGAAGTAGTTGCGCGTATGCGAACTGTACGAGGTAAGCGTGATGGAGTTGTTGTTATAGTTCTGCCGGTAGCCGGCAGCGGCGGTAACGTTTCGTTTTCGGTATTGCAGGCGCGTGTTAATGGTGTGATAGTTCGCGTCGCTCACAGGGTAAAAGGGATTGTCATTGCGGCCGACCTCGCCTTCCAGATGCAGCCGCAGCGCGGAGTTGAAAATCACGTTCACTCCGGCCACCCCGGCGTGGACGACGTCGGTCTGCGCGGTCAATACATTGGCAAACGGTGTGGTGGGGTCCACCGTCGATTGAATCGATTTGATTTCGCGGTTGCTGTAGCGGTAGCCGGCGAAAAAGTCGATCTTCTTCGAGGCTCGGAAGTGCGCGTCGGTGGAGTTGATGATGCGCCGTAGTCCGAGATACTCGAAATTGTAAGTCACCACGTCGAAGGTCAGAAGATCTACCTGCTGGAAAACGGAATTGCCCACCATACGACGGTTGTCGAAAGAAGTGTTGTTGGTGATGGTCAGACGGCTGGTGGGGAAAAAGGACAGATTGAGATCGCCCGTAGTTACGGGGCGGCGCGCGTCACCCCCGGTCGTGATAATTCGGGTTACACTTCCCGAAAGCCCCGTACCCGAAGCCGTTTCCTGCTGGAGGAAACCGTTCTTACCGGCGGAATTGGTGAAGCGCCCGTTCAACGCGAAATATTTGTGTTCGGTGCTCAGGGTGACCAGCCAGGACGGCGTCGACCCGTGAATGGGCGAGGAGCGGTTGAAGGTGTTCAGCGTGGAGGGGTCTGTCGGATTCAGACCGGCAGTGGGCTGAAGGAGCGAATATGGCGTGTCTTCTTTGAAATATTCCCAGGTGTGCAGGAAGGTTAAGCGGAAACCGTATGCGTCGATGTCAGCGCCCACGCGGTAAGAGTTGAACTCCCTTTTCACGTCTGAATTGAAGGTGAAGATGTCGCCGCGCTGGAAATCGAAGAGGTTAATGGTGGAAAGCGCCGCGCCATCCTCCTTATTGCGTGAATAGCCCGCGCGGAACTTGAACCTGCTTTGCGGAAACAGGACCAGATCGTGGTCCTGCCAGCGTTGCTGCAGATTCGCCTGATGCAGGCCGCCGGAATTGGCGATCCCGGTGTTGTAGTAGTCGTTCAGGCGCCACGTCATGTCATAGCGATACAAGCGATTCTTCTGAACACGCAACATGACCGATTCATATGGGTCTCCGCCCAGACCCTGCGTGGTAAGGACAATCTCATCGAAGTACTTGCCGTGACCGTCGCGGGAGTTGACAGAAAGCGAACTGCTGAACAGCCGGATACCGTTGCGATAGTTGACATCACTCCGGTACTTGCCGACATCGCCCCCGATCAGGGCATAACGGTAGCCGGTCTCCCACTGCTGGATGACGTTGTAATCGCCGTAGTCCACACCACGCGCAGGGCCCGCGGTTTCGCCGGCTGACGGCGCAACCGTGTCCTGCGCGAAAAGGGGGCAGATGAAAACGAGACTGCAAAGTAAGTGTCGTCTCATCGCAGGAAGTTCTGATCGGCATTGGAGCCGTGGATGCGGACGTGGCAATTGGTGCAGTTCTGGAAGCGCGGATCCAGCATGTTGTGCGCAGCCGATTGCAGAAGCACCCCATCAGCCTGGCGGCCGAAATTGCCCTGGCCATTATGACATTCGAGGCAGACCGTAAAGGTCACGGGACGCTTCAGCAGCTTGCTGTTCATCGACCCGTGCGGCATGTGGCAGGTTTCACAACCATCCACTCGAACCGCCGCGTGCTCGAAAACAAACGGCCCGCGCTTATCCTGGTGGCACTTGATGCAGGGTTCCTCGTTGTTCGACGTCTGGGTCACTAAACGCGGACGCTGGCCGGTTCGCCATGTTGCGGCGAAAGTGCCGTGCGGGTTGTGGCAATCCGTGCACTGGACGGAACCTTCATTTACGCGATGCTTCACGGGCATCTCAAACTGGGCGCGCACGGTGGCATGGCATTGGTAGCAAAGATCGCGCTGTTGAGCCGAAGCCAGAAGGTACTTCGGCGCCTGTGATTTGTGAATGGAATGACAGTTGGAACAAACCACATTGGCGTCGGTGTGAGCCGAACGGCGGATATTGGCTTTGGAAACGTCTTTGACGTGGCACTGCAGGCAATCGTCCACAATTTCCTCGGGCTTCATCAGGGAGAATGCGTGCGGAATGGTGGTTGGGCCGCCCCCCGCTGCAACGTGACCGGCCCCGGGACCATGACAGCCTTCGCAACCGGTTTTCGCCGGCGGCTCTTTGCCGGAGGCAACGGATTTGTAGTGCGGATTTCTGTAGAAATTAGCCCAAACGTCAGGATGACAAGTTCGGCACGTGTTGCTTCCAACGTAGCCGCTGGCCACCGCGGGTGCCGTTTGCGAGATCAAAGAGCTGGGCGCCAACAGGCTTACCCACAGCAGCGCAGAGGTCCAGGGTATCTTCATGCTTAATGGCGAAGCCGAGTCTTCAAGCCGATGATATCTCAGGACCGCAACGTGACTTGTAAACACGGTGTGCGAAGTTTGTAAGGAGTCGGATCACTTCATGACCCGCCGGATCGCGGCTGTTACTACTTCCCGGGCCGATTATAACCATCTTTATTGGCCCCTGCGCGCGCTCGCCGCGTGCGAGGATATCGATCTGCGGATTATCGCGCTGGGTCCCCATCTCTCGCCCGAATTCGGCAACACCGCCGAGGAAATTGAGAAAGATGCTTTTAAGATTGACGCCCGCATCGAATGCCTGCTGAGTTCCGATACCGACGTCGGTATGGCGAAGACCATCGGTGTCGCGACGCTCGGACTCGCCGATTGCCTCGGGCAAATGCGGCCGGATCTGATGCTGCTGATCGCGGACCGGTATGAATTTCTGGCAGTCGCGGCGGTGGGGCTTGCACTGCGTATCCCTATGGCCCACATCGAGGGCGGTGAGATCAGTGAAGGGGCCATCGATGATGCTGTTCGAAATGCATTGACAAAGATGAGCCACGTGCATTTCACCTCGACTGCGACGGCCCGTCGGCGGGTAATCGCGATGGGCGAGGAGGCATGGCGGGTGCATCGGGCCGGCGCACCCTCACTGGATCATTTACGTAAGAGTAAGTTGCTGGAGCGTCCGGAGATCGAGTCTCGGCTGGGTGTGGACTTATCGGTTCCCTCGGCATTGGTGACTTGCCATCCGATGACAATGTCGATGGTTACCACGCGCGAGGCCGACGCTGTCTTTGAAGCCCTGGAGCGTGTACCGCTCCAGTTGCTTTTCTGCTATCCGAATGCGGACGCGGGTAGCCGGGAACTAATCGGGCGCATTCGTGACCGGTCCAAAGTGTTCGTGAACCTTCCGGCGGTCGAGTATTGGAGCTTGTTGCGCCAGATGACCGTTTTGATAGGCAATTCGTCGAGCGGCATTATGGAAGCGGCATCGTTCGAAATCCCGGCGGTGAATATCGGAATCAGGCAGAGGGGCCGCGAGCATGGGGCGAATGTACTCGATGCCGATGCGGACGCCGGCGCGATTGCGGCGGCTGTCACGCACGCTCTGAACCCGGCGTTTCGAGCCTCTCTGCGCGGGATGGAGAATCCTTACGGCGATGGGCGCGCGGCGGAGAAGATTGTCGAAGTGTTGCGATCCGTTCTCCTCGGCGAAAAACTGCTGATCAAGACTTCATGACGTAGAGCAGATTGCCCTGCCACGCACGCGGCCGAATGGCGCCGGTTTCGTAATCGACTACGAAGCGGTTCTCCAGAGCCAGACCCGCCGGGCCAGCCATGGCAAGGACTTCCCGGTGAGTGAAAACATGACCGCGGACGCTGGCGGAACTCAGCGTCGCAACGACATCGCCATTCTCTTCCGATGGCCGAATGCGATCGTAAAGCCATCGCATTGCGGTGTGCGACAGCCCGTAACGCGCTGCATTATAACGATGGTTGACATCGATGAACAGGCGCCCGCGCGGACTTAACAGGCGCTGAAACTGGCACATGACCTCGGCGCGTGCAGCCTGCGGAAAGATGTGTCCGAGCACGTTCCAGAGGCAAAGGATGACGTCGAATTCGCCTTCCAGTTTGTGCAAATGCTCGGCGCGAAGATCGATATAAGCGGCAGCGGATCCACCTGCCCTCCTCATGCCGGCGGCGGGCTCGGCGAGAACGACCGTCGTAAGGCCCGGGGCGGCCGCGGCAATGGTCCTCGCACGGCGGCCGTCACCTGCGCCGACGTCCAGTAACGTTCGCGCCGCAGGCGTGAGATGTGATACCACCAGTTGGTCGATGGCATCCAGATACGCGCGCCGTTCTGTGGCCAGTTGCGCGAAGGAGGGTGCGATGCGATCGTAAACGGAAACGGGATCGGCAGGCGGTCTTTCCGTTACCATGAAGTCAATTTCGCGTCCAACACAAAATGTACACCGTCATTCGGGATATCAGTCAGGCGGTTCGCGTTCTGCTGCGGAGCCCCGGCTATACCGCGGCGACATTGCTTTCGCTTGGCCTCGGGATTGGTGCGAATACGGCTTTGTTCACGGTCACGAACGCCACCCTGCTGCGGTCGCTGCCGGTCGCCGATCCGGACCGGGTGCTCGAGCTTTACACAGTCGACCGCGCCACTCCTGGCTCAGCGGGGCCCACCACGCTGACGCCGGTATCGCTGCCCAATATCGCGGACATCAGAAAACAGAACGATGTCTTTACCGGTGTTGCCGCCTGGAATCAGGTGGCCGTAACGCTGACCGGATTCGGCAAGCCGACTCAGGAAGCGGCCGTCGGTGTGACCACCAACTATTTCGAGGTCCTGGGCATCCGCCCTGTCGCCGGAAGAACATTCGATACTCACGACACCGAATTGCCGGGCGGACCCAACACCGATGTCGTGCTGAGTTACGGCATGGCGGAACGCCTGTTCGGCAGCACAGCCGCCGCCGTCGGCCGAACACTCAACCTGAACGCAACTACGTACACGGCGATCGGCGTGACTCCGCCAGACTTTCGTGGCGCACTCGCCGTAGCGCCACCGGAAACGATTTTCATTCCCATGGGAATGCATGCGCATTATCAGAGCGGATCGGCTGAGCGCCTGTTTAATGAACGCCGGTTTCGCATGCTCAACACCTTTGCGCGCCTGAAGCCTGGAGTGACGCAACAGCGGGCACTGGCCAATCTGAAAACCATCGCAGCCCGCCTCGAAGCTGCGTATCCCAACGATAATCGCGGACGGACACTTGAGGTTTCCACGCTGAACGAGGCCGCACTGGGCTTCCTTCCTCGTAGCCAGGCGGTCAGCGCCACTCTTGCGCTCAGCGTCGCTGTGGGGTTTGTCCTGCTGATTGCGTGCGCAAATCTCGCCAATCTTTCCGTGGCGCGCGCAACGCGCCGCTCGCGCGAGATGGGGATTCGTGTCGCTATTGGCGCATCCCGAGGCCGATTGTTGCGGCAACTTCTTACAGAAGCGGCGGTGCTGGCAGCGGCCGGGGGCGCGGTCGGAATCGGCGTCGGCTGGCTGGGAGCACGCGCGTTGTGGGCAGCGCGCCCGGCGTTTCTGGTCGACAGTCAGATCGACCTGGAACTGGATCCGCATGTGGTCCTGTTTACGCTCGGACTGAGCGCGCTCAGTTGCATTTTGTTTGGAGTCGCGCCGGCGATGCGCGCATCAGCGCCGGATGTCTCCGGCCTGCTGAATGCCGCGGGGCGAGGCAATGTGCAGGGCGGGTTCCGGTCGTCCCTGCGCAAGCTTCTGGTTGTCGGCGAGATCGCGCTTGCATTGGTGGCCCTTGCCGGAGCGGGACTGTTCATCCGCAGCCTGCGCAATGCGCGGAACCTGGACCTCGGGTTCGACGCGAATCATCTCCTGGTTGGCAATCTGAATATGGCGGCCCTGCAGATGCCGCCCGAACAGGGACGCGAGTTCGTTCGAGCCATCATTGCAAAGGTTCACACCATTCCGGGCGTGACCGCGGCGGCGGTGTCCGATGCTCCCGTGTTGGGCGTCGGCCTTTTCCAAACTGTGTTCCATGAAGGCGACCCGACCGACTCCCGGCTTGGCATGTTCGCCGCAACGCCGCCGATCTCCGCCGAATACTTCGACACAAAGCATGTTGCTCTTGTCGATGGCCGCAAGTTTAACGAATTCGATCGCGCCGGTGGAACGCGCGTCGCGATTGTCTCGGAGGCATTTACGAAGCACATGTGGCCGGGTCAGCGGGCCATCGGCAAGCGTTTTCGCTTTGCGACGTCATCCGATTTACAGCAAGTGGTAGGGGTGGTAAAGGACCACACTTTGCTCAACATAGGCGAAGAGCCGCAGGCGATCGCCTGGCTGCCATTTGATCAGGTGTACCAGCCTTTCGCTGTGCTGCATGTGCGAACGGAAGGACCTCCGGCGACGACTTTACCCGCGGTTATCGACGCGGTCCAGTCATTGAATTCCAATCTGGTGCTGGTGAATCCGCAGACGGCGCAGGAAGTTTTGTCGCAGGCGTTGTGGGCGCCGCGGATGGCGGCAGTTCTGTTCGGAATCTTTGGGCTGCTGGGAACTGCCCTGGCGGTAATCGGTGTGTATGGAGTGCTGGCCTACACCGTGGTCCAGCGGACCAGTGAAATCGGACTGCGGATGGCGGTGGGTGCAAGGCCGGCCAGTGTGATGGGGATGGTGCTGGGCGATAGTATCCGGTTGGCGCTGGCGGGGATCGTGACAGGTGCGGCAGCCGGGCTCGCGCTCACTCGCTTAGTGGCGAATCTGCTGTTTAATCTTCCTGCGAACGATCCGGTCACGTTCGTTTCAGTTGCCCTGATCCTTGCCGTGACTGCTCTGACAGCGGCCGGAATTCCCGCCTGGAGAGCTTCCCGGATCGATCCGGTCACGGCGCTTCGTCAGGAGTAATGGATTACTTTTTTCCCTGGGCGGCCTTTTCCTGTGCCCGAGCCCCGCGCAGCATATCGGCGAGAGCTTCGTTGCCTTCGTGGCAAGCGTATTCGTAGAGCGGGCCGCTGGCGCTGGTCATCATTACCTCACCAGTCCACTGGTGCGTAAAAGCGCTGGGATCGTCGACCGTAAATTGATAACGGATTGCCCCCGGCGCGGTACGCGTGAAGCGTTCGATCAGATGCAGGTTGGCGTCTGACCCGCGGAAGTTGTAATCGTCCCGGAAATTCGTGGTATCGACAATCAGGGTGTCTCCTTCAAAGTGCCCAATGGAATCGCCCATCCAGGGGCGGACCGCTGGGTCGACGTGCTTTCGGCCATCCAGCGGAATGATCCGTGTGTCGTGGATCATCTCCACCTGGATCGCAACATAATCTTTGGTCTGCAGGATCTGATAGTTGTTGTTGTAAGGCCCGGGAAGCATGGGCGGGCCGGCGGTGCCCCAAAGCAGGCAACGCACGTTCAGCGTGAAGTCGCGCGGCGTTTCCGCGAGGCCCCGCAGTTGGCCGGCCCGTTTACTAGCCGCGGCACGGGCAGCAGCGGTCAAAGCAGGGACTCGGCCGTCCTTGGGATCGACCACTACCGATGTGCGCATGTTGGGGCTGAGCTGCGAGCCGCGGTCAAACCAGGCTTCGTTATAGGCCTGGCCGACGTCTTCTTCCGGCGTCGCAGCCCGCTTGTCGCGATTATTCTGTTGCGACAGCTGGTGGAGATAATCCGCAGCCTCTTTTTCGGTGAAGAACTCTTTTCCAGCAAGCGCGGCGGGGCGCTCGAAGGGGGTGAGGCTGGCGTTACTCCAGATGCCCTGCAGGTCGGGCTGGCCTTCAGGGGTACGCGGGGCTTTGTACTGGGCTTGCGCGGCGATCACCACAGCAAGAAGTAAGAGAGCCAGAAACAAACGCGATCGATAAACCATTTCGTTCCGCCTTTCAACGAACCGCCAGGGTGGCTGGTGGGCTTTGCGCCGTACCGGCCCCGATCAGAAGCGACAGCGCGTCACCGCTCAACCCGGCGGGAAGGACTGCGTTGACTTGATAGAGACCGGTGAACGTGGGTACCAGACCAGCAAACACAACCTGGGCCGCCTGTCCACCTACGGTAACAGAAATCGCGTCAGATGCAGGAGCCAGAGGGGAGATCGGCGTGGCATCACCTGCATCGAGCTCACTATCGACTCCGCCAAGGCCGGTGCAATAGATGACGATCGTGTCGCCGCCGTGAGCAGGATTCGCGGTATTGACCAGATGCGCGTCGCCGCTCACGGGAACTGCGACGACGATGGCCGGGCCCGATCCCGATCCATCCAGCGTGAAGGACGCTGGAGCTGCCGGTGCAACCGGCACCTCTTCCGGAACGGATAGCGCACTGCCATTTTGCACAACCAGTTGCCGCGGCGCATTGGTGGCGATATCAAACGGAACCATGGCGTTGATCTGGCTCGATCCGGCGTATAGCAGCGGCAACGGCTCGCCGCCCAGGAACGCCTGCACGTTCGCCATTTTGACGGGAAGTGGGAGCGCGGTGGCCTCGGTTGTGCCGGTTGCCAGATTGGAGCCGAAGACCGCCATCAACTGTCCGGGCGCCCCAGTTCCGGTAAAACTGGCAGCATTCAACACGCCATTGGGGGCAATAATCGGCGGTTCCGCATTCGGAGTGAGTTGCCCGCTCAGCTGAAACGAGCCCTGCAACGGCGGTGTGGTGGTCTTGCCTTGAAAAGTGACGGTGACGCCGGTGGCCTTGCGGGGCTGCCAGGTGCCCGTCCACGTACCGTTCGCAAGAGACGTCAGACCCAAAGGCGGGTCTCCGTCGGTGAATGTCACCGTGACTTGCGCGGCGGCGGGCGGGTTTCCGCAATCGTCGGTCACCGCGACTGCGAGTTCAACCGGCCACCCAGTGGCGACACTGAAACCTGCGCCAAGTGTAGTGGGCACAATCACCAGCTTTGCCGGAGCACAGACGGCGGCGGCGTGGACCACTTGAGCGGTCGCCGCCGATGTCACGGTGAGCGTCGCCGGAACCGTGCGCTGGCTTCCATCGGAAAAATTCAGGGCAATTGAAGCGGTGTAGACCTGAGCCGCAAGGCCAGTCGTGTTCGGCTGCAGCGCAAGCTTTACAGGCGAACCGGGCGACACGCTTCCGGAACCCGATGACACATTCAGCCAGTTGACCCCTTCGGGGAAAGTTACCGATGTGGTCCAGGTGAGCGCACTGCCGTGCAGCTCTGAAATCATCAATGTCTGCGCAGGCGGATTGACCCCGCCCGCAGTTCCATGAAACAGGAATCCGGATGGCGCAACAGAGGGCCCGGACGTCTGCGATGCCGCAAGAACTCGAAGGACAACTGTAACGAATCGAGGTGAATTCGCCACGCCGGGGGAAGTGATTCTAAGTTGCCCGTAATAATTGCCGGCGGCGAGTCCGGAAGGGTTGACACTTACCATCACCGGAGTGCTGGGTGCCGTGCTGGTGCTGGAACCCTGCGGCGGCGAGATCTGCAGCCAGGTGGTGTTGCCGGCGATCGTGTGCGACGTGACGTTCCAGTCGATGGAGCCGGCCCCGCCGTTCAATACGGTGAGGGTTTTGGGGGAAATACTCCCGGCGTCGACGGCCCCGCTGAAGATGAACCCGGTCTGCGAAAGGACGATCGACGACGGTGCGGGCTGCACGCGGCGGATACGGCCCCCATGATCGGCGATGTACATATTTCCGGCGGCGTCGAAGGTAACATCCACTGGGAAGCCCATTCCGGCGAGCGTGGGGGCACGTCCATCGCCGGAGATGGAGTTAAATCCGTTGCCGGCGAACGTGCTGATGATCCCGTTGGTATCCACCCGGCGAATACGGCGGTTATTGGAATCGGCGAAATAGAGTGCCCCGGCGTTGTCCACGGCCAGGCCGGCAGGATTGGCGACCATAGCGGATTCCGCCGGGCCGCCATCGCCGGAGAATCCACTCGTGCCGTTGCCTGCTACGGTATTGATGATGCCGGAGGTGACGCGGCGTATGGTGTCATTCCCTCGGTCGGAGAAAAAAACGTTGCCATTGGCATCCACCGCTACACGAGTGGGCAGGCTGAGTTGTGCCGCGGTGGCCGGAACTCCATTGCCCGCAAACCCATTCGCGCCGTTGCCCGCAAAAGTGGTGATAGTGCCGTCAGGGGTTACTTTTCGAACGCGACTGTTTTGCGTATCGGCTATGTAGAGCGTACCGGTTTTGTCCACCGCAATCCCCTCGGGCCGGTCCAGGGCGGCCGCCACCGCCTGCCCGCCGTCGCCGGAAAAGCCCTCGATGCCGTTTCCAGCTACGGTCGAGATAATGCCGGTCGAGCTGACTTTGCGGATTCGATTGTTTCCAGTGTCGGCAAAAAAGAGGTTCCCGGAGCGGTCGACGGCGATCCCTTTGCAATCGGTGAGGGCGGCAGAAGTGGCGGCGCTCCCGTCGCCGAGGAAGCCGGGAATGCTCCCCCCGGCCGCGAGGTGCACGATCCCGAACGGATCGACGGTTCGAATGCGATTGGCTAAAGTGTCGCAGATGTTGACGTTGCCGGCAGCGTCAACAGCGATGCCGGAAGGCCCCGGAAAAGTAGCGGCCGTGGCATCACCGCCGTCGCCCGAATAGCGATAGTTGCCGTTTCCCGCAATTGTGAAAATATTACCGGAAATGATCGAGCGTATCCGAAAATTACCGGAATCTGCGACGATCAGCGCGCCAGAGGAGGGCGCAAAGGCCAAATCCGCCGGTGTATTGAGTTCGGCGGCAACAGCCGAGCCGCCATCACCAGACAGCCCGAGTTGCGTTGTTCCGGCAATGGTGCTGATCCTGCCCGCGGGATCGACATGGCGGATGACGCTGGCGTTTTGATCGAGGATATCCAATGCCCCCGTGGCGTCGAAAGCCAGTGCCAGGGGGTTCAGCCGGGCTTGAGTGGCGAGGCCGCCATCGCCGTTATTACCGGGGAAACTATTGCCGGCAAAAGTGGTTATGACACCATCGCGGCCGATCCTACGGACGCGGTTAGCGTTGGCGTCCGCCACGAAAAGATTCCCACCAGCATCGACGGACAGGCCCGCTGGGTAACGCAGAGCGGCATTGATTGCCTGCCCGCCGTCGCCATTGCTGGCGGCCGCACCAGTCCCGGCGAAGGTCCGGATCTTGGCATCCGTGGTCACAATGCGTATGCGATGATTTACCGGATCCGAGATGTAAAGATTACCGGTTCCATCGACCGCAAGTCCTGCCGGGGACCCAATCGCCGCGTTCGCAGCCGGGCCGCCATCGCCGGAGAAGCCGGCGGTGCCGATACCGGCGAAAGTAGAGATAACTCCGGCGCGATTTACGATACGGACCCGAAAGTTTGCAGTGTCGGCGATATAGAGATTGCCGTTGAAATCGACTGCGAGCGAACCGGGCGAGTTTAGGGCGGCGGCGGTGGCATCCCCGCCATCGCCACCATATCCAGTGGTGCCGTTGCCTGCGGCGGTGGTTAAAACACCCTTGGTATCAATGCGAAAGATGCGCTGCCACATTGAGTCGGCTATATAGATGACGCCGGTTCGGTCGACCGCAGCGCCGGTGGGCGTGCCAAGCGGAGCGACGCTGGCCTGCACTCCTTCAAAGGTCCATGGGGCGCGCGAGCCAGCGAAAGTAGTAATGATTGTCTGCGCGGCTGCGGGCGCCAGCGAAACAATCACGAGCATCGGAGTTGCTACCCTTCGGTGCAAGGCTGCCTCCACCTAAGCACAGATTCCACGCCAGTCAGGCGGGTTCCCAAGGATGTAACGATTCCGCCATCCGACTTCGGCACTTCACGTGCAGCATGTCATCGCCATGCCAGTACTGCGGCCACAGAGCGATCAAAAATCGCAGCCGAAGACGTGGTTTGTCTGGAATGCTGCCGAACAGCCAGTCGCAGTGCAAATGGAAGCGTACGCGATCCAGTCCCTCGCCTTTCTGGTTACAAGAGCATTTAAATCGGTTCCCAAACGCGGTCTTGAAATCGGCGGGATTCTGTTGGGAAGGATTGTCCCCGATCGGGCGAATCCAAACCGCTCGGC
>Ga0206921_10039_pt1 | contig 35921 bp, 37 predicted proteins | sample Alteio_BWOrgHeat_66_FD_152930 | JGI IMG/M metagenome (GOLD analysis project Ga0206921, IMG submission 152930) | Enriched cells from forest soil in Barre Woods Harvard Forest LTER site, Petersham, Massachusetts, United States -... | ecosystem: Environmental > Terrestrial > Soil > Temperate forest >...
TGCCTATTCAATAGAAAATCAATGGGATGAGTTAGCGCGCTCTGGGTTCCGTGATGATTTGGATCGTGTACAAAAAAAATTGAGTGTCAGTGTTCTAAAGGCGAAGTTGAAAAAAATAAGTGGTCAAGCGATAGATGAACGTATCGATAGCTGGTTAGGTCATAATAAGCATTTAGTTGATAGATGGGAAAACTTGCTTGCGGAAATCAAATCGAGCCCCAATGTTGCTTTTGTAACCTACTCTGTTGTTTTACGTGAGTTATTTGATTTTGCTCAGGCATGATGACTTTAAGGATGGTTTTATGACAAATGACAGGATAGCAGATGAGTTTCCTTATGAACCTCACACAGTAGAGATTAATGGGTCAAAAATACATTATATTGAAAAAGGAGAGGGTGATCCTATCTTGTTTTTGCATGGCGTTCCGACTTCGTCTTATTTATGGCGCAATGTGATACCCCATCTTTCTTCTTTAGGTCGTTGTATTGCTCCTGATTTGATTGGGTTTGGAAAATCAGACAAACCTGATATTGAATACAGTATTTTTGAGCATATTAAATACATTGAAAAATTTATCGAAGAGCTAAAACTGACACGTATTACCTTTGTTTTGCATGGCTGGGGTTCAGTCATCGGCTTTGATTATGCTATGCGGCATGAAAAGAATTGTAAGGGTTTGGTGTTTTATGAGTCCTATTTACGCCCATTCACGGGTGCTGATCGATCCTTGCCTTACCAGGTACAGCTGCTTGATTTAAAGAGCCAGGAAGATCAATATGATATTATTAAAAATGGTATACCTTTTATAGAAACTATTTTAGCGCAAGCTTCATTGTGTAAGCTCACTAAAAAAGAATTAGCTACCTATTGTGAGCCATTTTTGCAAGAGGGTACTGGTAAGCCTTTGTATCAGCATTTACAAGAAATTCCGCATACTAAAGAGAGTGCCGTCAATCAGTTAATTACTAATTATTCTGCCAGGTTATCGCAATCACAGTTGCCCAAATTATTGCTTTATTCCGTACCTGGGTTTATGACATTGATTGCCTCAGTGGTGTGGGCCAAAGAAAATTTCCCTCATCTGGAAGTGGCCGATTTAGGTGAAGCTTTACATTTTGCACAGGAAGTTAATCCGGGATTGATGGGCGAGACAATCAGTATCTGGCTGCAGGGAATTGAGCAACAATCAGCAGGCCGGGAGTAAGCTGCCATGGTGAATGTGGCAATAGTGGGAGCGACTGGCATTGTTGGATCAACTCTCTTATCTATTTTGGAAGAACGCCAGTTTCCTGTTAAGCAACTTTACTTATTAGCGAGTGCGCGTTCCACAGGCGATACTCGTGATTTTAAAAATAAACCACACTGGGTAGAAAATATAGCTCACTTTGACTTTAGCCAAACGCAACTCTGTTTTTTTTGTGCAGGGAATGATGTGGCGGCAGAGTATGCGCCTAAAGCAGCCCAATCTGGTAACATTGTTATTGATAAAAGTTCTTATTTTCGTTATCACCCAGATGTTCCATTGATTGTGCCAGAGGTAAACCTGGCAGCGTTGGCGGGTTTTCGTCTGCAAAATATAATTGCCAGCCCCAATTGCAGTACGATCCCTATTGCAATGGTGCTAAAGCCTATTTATGAAGCGGTCGGTATTAAACGAATCAATGTGGCAACTTATCAATCTGTTTCTGGTACAGGAAAAGACGCGGTCGCAGAGCTGGCAGAGCAAACGGGGCAATTACTTAATGGGATGCCAATCAAAAATAAAGTGTATCCGCAACAAATTGCTTTTAATGTATTACCGCACATAGATGATTTTCTGGAAAATGGTTATACCAAAGAAGAAATGAAAATGGTTTGGGAATTGCAGAAAATTTTTAATGATAATACGATTGCTATTAACCCAACAGCAGTGAGAGTTCCTGTATTTTATGGGCATTCAGCTGCTGTGCATATTGAAACTAAACAGAAGATATCAGCGAGGGAAGCGACTGAATTATTAAGTAAGACGCCTGGCGTTAAATTTCATAGGGGAAAATATCCTTACCCAACACCGGTGCTGGATGCAGCAGGAAAAGATGATATTTATGTGGGGCGAATAAGGGAGGATATCTCTTGTGAAAAAGGCCTTAATCTTTGGGTAGTAGGGGATAATTTACGCAAGGGTGCTGCGTTGAATGCGGTACAGATTGCGGAGCAGATAATAGATAAATACCTATAGCTTTTTAGATAATTACTACTCATGCCTGCTTAGTACTTCCCTCTCCCGCACTCGAAATCAGTTTTCCTGGCATCATTAATGAGCGGGAGAGGGAAGTGTTAAGCAGTGCTAAAATAAAATGGTAATAACATGCTAGAACAATACATAAAATTCACCTATCTGACTATTGCAGCGCACCCTCTATTTTTTATTGAGCTTACTGTTGCGATTGTTATTATTTTAACTGGATTATTCGTTTTTAAAAAACAACAGCCTGCTCAAGTCGCTTCTGTCATACCACAACCCAAGTCGAATGCCCTAAAAAAATCGTCCATCATTATTACTAGTCAAGACATTAAAGCGATCGCAGGAGATGACGTCATCACGACTCAACTGGATTTAGCGCGTGCTTACATAGAAATAGGCAAAAAAAAATTAGCAAAAAAAATTCTCGATCATGTTATCCAACATGGTAATTCAAGCCAGCAACAGGCGGCTCAATACTTAATGATGAACCTCTAACTTAGGCAGGGCCTTATGCGTATTGCTCTAGTCATCGAATACAACGGACATAATTTCTTTGGCTGGCAAATGCAAGAAAACTTGCTCACTATTCAAGGTAGCCTTGAAACCGCTCTCAGTCAGATTGCTGACGAGCCTATTAAACTTTTTTGCGCTGGTCGTACAGATGCTGGTGTGCATGCAACTGGCCAAGTTGTCCATTTTGATACGCATGCTGTGCGACAAATGCGTGCCTGGACATTTGGTCCTAATGCGCTCCTTCCCGCAAGCATTGCGGTATGCTGGGCCCAAATAGTACCTGATAATTTTCATGCCCGTTATACTGCTTTATCACGTCGTTATCGCTATATCATTTATAATTATCCAGCACGTCCTGCTATTTTAGCGGGACGTGTGGCTTGGTATTACGATGTGCTCAATATAGCAACGATGCAGCAAGCTGCGCATTATCTTATTGGCGAACACGATTTCAGCGCTTTTCGCTCTGCGCAGTGTGAGTCAAAGACCTCGATGCGCAACGTGCAATCACTGAGTATAGTACGTTGTGACCCCTATATTATTTTTGAAGTGACAGCCAATGCATTTTTACATCACATGGTGCGAAATGTAGTGGGCACGTTGTTAGAAGTAGGCGCTGGCTTTAAAGAGCCTGAATGGGTGCAAGCTGTTTTGCAGAGTAAAGATAGACGTATGGCAGGCGCTACTGCAGAGGCCGCTGGACTTTACTTAACTGAAGTGACTTATCCTTTACCCTATATATTTCCTATAAGAAACAATATGTTGTTTTTTTAGCAAAGTAACTGTTCACGTCCTTTATTGCAAAAAACGCAATAAAGCAATTACCACGATCGCAGTAGCTTGGCAGGATGATAACCCCTACTTTGATTATTTTATGGTTTAATAAAGAAGGTTGCGTCTATGTTAACGAATGTAGGATAATCTCAGAACTTTTTATTCGTTGAGCAATACTCATTATGAGCTGGTTTAAAAAATTATTACCCTCTCGTATCCGCACTGATGCCATTACTAAAAAAGGCGTACCAGAGGGCCTGTGGTCAAAATGCGACAAATGCAGCGCGATTCTGTATAGATCAGAGCTGGAGAGAAACCTGGAGGTTTGCCCTAAATGTGATTATCACATGCGTATTTCAGCCCGGAAACGGTTAGAGTATTTTCTGGATGAAGGCCCCAAAATTGAAATTGGGGCGGATGTTTTGCCGCTAGATAGGTTAAAATTCAAAGACTTAAAAAAATATAAAGACCGTTTGGCCACTGCTCAAAAAGAAACGAATGAAAAAGAAGCACTGATAGTTCTCCGCGGGCAAGTCTATGGTCTTCCTTTAGTTGCTGCTGCTTTTGAATATGGCTTTATTGGTGGTTCAATGGGTGCAGCTCTAGGTGAGCGTTTTGTCAGGGCAGTTAACACTTCAATTGAATTTAAAATCCCCTTTGTTTGTTTTTCTGCCAGCGGCGGCGCTCGGATGCAAGAAGCCCTCATTTCATTGATGCAAATGGCAAAAGTCAGTTGTGCTCTTGCTTGTTTGGCAGAGGAGGGTATACCCTATATTTCAGTGTTAACAGATCCTACAATGGGCGGTGTATCAGCAAGTCTCGCCATGTTGGGCGATATCATCATCGCAGAACCTAAAGCCTTAATCGGCTTTGCAGGCCCTCGAGTGATTGAACAAACTGTACGAGAGACCTTACCTGAAGGCTTTCAACGTAGCGAGTTTTTGCTTGATCATGGAGCGATGGATATGATCGTCAATCGTGGTGATATGCGTGACTATATTGCAAGGTTATTAGCAAAATTAATGCGACAACGGGTTATTGATAAACTATCTTAAAGGAGTAAATCATGGAAAAGAAAAAATTACAGCGAATCATTGGTATATTAGTTGTTGTGGCATTCGTTATTGTTTTAATACCCTTATTAATTGGAAAAAAGGACGCACCACCTCAGCAAGTGGCCACGCTGACAGCGCCACCTTTTCCTGAGCAACAATCTTCACCTGCCACAACACCTGAAGCAAGCCAGGATACTGTAGCGCAGAATAATACTGGCAACTCTGCAGTTTCCCCTATCAGTACAACAGACACTAATAACTCAAACGCACAAAATACGGCAACGACTTCACCAGCCAATACAGTCAATCCTGATGTACAAGATAACGATAACGGGATCACACCTATTGCTTCAGTAGAATCTGATACACAAAGTACTGTTCCCGCAACTGCAACACCAGTTAATCCCACGGATGCTAATAACACCCTCGCGCCATCTGCTACGCAGGCACGCCCTGTTGCACAAAATACCAATGCTATTAGCCCAGCGAGTGCGGCTGATTCCACTAATAATATCAAGCAACAGCCAACGACTCTTGATTCTCATCCGAATGTTAAATATACAGATAACACAGTTGAAGTGACACCTGCTCTTGCTGAGAGTAAGCCCGCACAAAACACAGAAGAAATAACTCCAGCAGTAACTAATACAATCAATGGCGCTATTTCTCCTCAAGCCAAAGTAGAAAAAACAGCAGCTGTTAATACTTCGACTGTTAAAGAAACTAAGCCTGCTCCTATACATAAAAGTCTTATAGCAAAGAAAGCAGGTCATTTTTCTGAAAAAGACTTAGCTAATTTGAAAAAACCTGCTTGGGTTGTGCAAATGGGTAGTTTTAAAAATAAGTCAAATGCTCATCGTCTTGCAGATCAATTAAGAGCCGCGGGCTTCAAAGCATTTACCCATGAAGTCACTTCTTCGGCAGGCACTATCAGAACTCGTGTTTACATCGGACCAGAATTTAAAGAAGCATCCGCATTAAAATTATCAACTCAAGTTGAGCAGGCAATAAAATTACGGGGCTTTGTAGTACCTTACAAGCCTTTGGCATTATAAATAATGCTAGTACAACAATTATTAAAAATTGCGACGCCAGGCCGAGGCTTGATTAATATTACAGATAAGATCAAGTCCCTGGTATCTCAAGTAGCAATTGTTACTGGTCTATGTCATATTTTTTTGCATCATACCAGCGCTTCGTTGATTATAAATGAAAATGCAGATTCTACAGTGCTGGATGATTTTGAAGCATTCATGCAGCGCTTATTACCTGATGGTGATCCGTTATTTAAACATGTTGCTGAAGGTCCTGATGATATGCCATCTCATATCCGGACTATTTTAACGCAAACATTTTTGTGTGTGCCTATTACACAAAATCAACTTGCCTTAGGAACCTGGCAAGGACTCTTTCTTTGGGAGCATCGTTTGCAACCACATGAACGTAAGATAACAGTTACTATTCTGGGAAATACGTAGGTATCATTATTTCGATTTTTTATTCACGACATTAGTAGCCGCTACTGCCACTTTTTCAGATAGTTTTTCAAGAGGAGTTTCTTTGTAGAATATTGAAAATCTTGACCAAACAGATAAATTTGCTGCCGCCACTGCACCCACACCTATTGCGCTTTTGCCAAGCGCTAAACCAAGCGATGCGCCTGTACTAAAACCGGCAGATACAGCAGTAGAAGTAAAATAGATAAAAAATAAATGGCCTATCGCATAACCGAGGCATCCACCTAGCACCGCGCCGACAGCAACAAAAATTAAGAGCTCAACAATTTGTCCCACTTTAACACAGAATTGTCTGCGATTTGCCTGAGCTGCTTCGCTAAATTCTCTTATTTTTGTTAACATATCCTCTGGACGAGCACCAAATTCTTTTATTTTATTTACCATTATTGTGCCTTTGTGCACAATTTCTTCCAGATACGCTATGTGCTCACGATTTTTGTTTTCACCTTTAGCCAGTTCACTTAAATATTCAGCAAGTAATTGATTCATAAGTAACTCTAATTCGTTTATTAATGTATTTTCTTGCTGATTGAGATTATCAAGAAGATTTCTTGCTATACATAACTCAAATACCAAGCTTTCTTGATCTGTCAGATGAGAGGGATAAATATCGTCTAGATTTCTTTTAGCAGCTATCATTTGAGTTTGCTTTTTTACTCTTATTGCTAGCTGCCTATCAACCCTTTTTTGCTCACTTATTAATTGCAGCTGAATAGCACGAGTATTTATTAAAGGTCTTCTTGATTTTCGTTTTGATTTAGATTTTAGTTCAGCGACAGTAGTAGCAGAATGAGGAACACCTAACTCGGGGTCATTACTTACTTTGAATTCATCGAATGCTGGAAGTAGTGACAGTGATGAGAATCCATCCGATGTTGCAGATCGATGGATTGGTGATGGTGCAGAACGTGGAGATTGATCAAATGTTTCTAATGTTCTAGAGTGTAATACGCGAGAGAGTGAAGGCCTTAGTTGTTTTTTTTTTGCTTCAGTCTGATCTACTTGCCCATCTTCCTCTGCTGTGCGACGCAACATATGCGCATCCTCCTTATGCTTATCTCTCTTTATTGATTACATTATCATCATCACCTTAAGAAAATATTAATGTATTACATAACAATTTGAATATACAGTTAATATTATCTAAACTGTCGCAAATTCGCCATTTACCCTGAAGAGTATGCAGTCAGGACAAATGGTTATATTTTTTATCTTACAGCGCATAGTAACAGCCACTTATATGATACAATTCATCCTTTATATAAAAATGAGAAGAGTGGTACTCTATGTCAATAAAGACCGAAGCTGCAAAGCTGTCTACCTTTGCCTTAGTTATGCTAATAACGGGTGCTGTTGATAGTATTCGGAATTTACCGGCTGCTGCTTTATTTGGCAGTACACTTATTTTCTTTTTTATTTTCTCGGCGATCGTCTTCCTTATTCCTACTGCCCTCGTGTCTGCAGAGTTAGCCTCTAGCTGGACAGAAAAAGGGGGGATCTGTTACTGGGTAAAATTAGCGTTTGGTGATAAACTTGCTTTTATGGCTATTTGGCTACAATGGATTGCTAATCTAGTCTGGTTTCCTACCATTCTTTCTTTTGTTGCGGGTGTTATTGCCTATCTGTTTGACCCTCATTTAGTGCACAGTAAAGTTTATTTAATCAGCGTTATTCTCATCGTATTCTGGTCTCTTACTTTACTCAATTTAAAGGGTATTCATGTATCAGCCAAATTTGTGGCTTTTTGCACCATTACGGGCATGGCAATTCCAATGGTACTTATTATTGGATTAGCTATTGCTTGGATTGTTTTAGGTAATCCGTTACAAATTCATTTTACAGCGGCTACACTGTGGCCTTCTTTTTCACATATAGATAGCTGGGTATCGCTCACGGCTATTATGACTGCATTTGCTGGCATGGAGCTTTCAGCAGTGCATGTCAAGGAAATCAATAATCCCCAAAAAACTTTTCCTCGCGCTTTATATATTTCAGTATGGTTAATTTTAACCACCATGATTTTAGGCTCACTGGCAATTGCTATTGTACTACCTAAAGAGCAGATCAACCTTGTTAACGGTATTATGCAAGCGTTTACCAGTTTTTTTGCGGCGTATCATGTGAGTTGGTTAATGCCTTTTATTACTATCATGGTCTTACTAGGGACTTTAGGTAGCATTATTAGCTGGGTTATTTCCCCTGCCAAAGGGTTATTACAAGCCGCACAACTCGGTTTTCTACCTGAGTTTTTACAACAAATCAATAAGCATGGCGTTGCTGCAAATTTATTGCTTACGCAAGCCGTAATAGTGAGTTTCATTTGCCTAGCTTTTTTATTAATGCCTAGCATCGGAGGTTCTTATTGGCTATTAACAGCACTTAATATCCAGCTTTATATGATTATGTATGTCATGATGTTTATTGCGGCACTTTATTTGCGTTATAAATATGCGGATAGACCAAGACCATTTGCTATTCCTGCGGGTAAAATAGGAATATGGGTAATTTGTATTTTAGGGCTAATTGGCTGTGCCATTACGTTAATTGTGGGATTTTTTCCTCCCGCAGGTATCAATGTAGGCAGTATTCTTTCTTATGAATTAATATTTATTTCTGGCATTATTGCAATGATTTTACCAACCCTCTTTTTTTATTTATATCGAAAAAAATATACTCGAGTCATGAGTTATAATACAGCAGCGGAAGCATCGCTTAATTACGATTAAAGAATAGTTAATTCTTGTTTTCCATCAGCATAACAAAGCAGTGCACTACCTCGTTCATGCCAAGCACCCAAGACAGTGCGTGTAGCGGGTTTATTATCAAGTTGAAAAGTATGAACGGCCTCTCTATGAGTATGGCCATGAATTAAATGCTGTACCCCGTACTTTTGCATCACTCGTTCCACTTCAGTTTGTGTCACATCCATAATGTAATCAGGAATAGTACTAATATATGCTTTACTGGCTTGTCTATAGCGAGCAGCAATAGCTTGGCGTTTAGCTAAAGATTTAAATAGAAATAATTTTTGTATTAACCAATGGCGAGATTTTTTACGAAACTTTAAATAAGCAACATCATGCGTACATAAAGTGTCGCCATGCATAAGTAGGGTAGGCGTATCAAAAATGTTTAGCACTTGGACATCAGGAAGTAAGCTACACCCGGTCATACGGAAAAATGTTTTACCTAATAAAAAATCACGATTACCATGCATAATATAAATGGGTAGTCCTTGGCTAGTTGCTGTTTTTAATGCAAGTATAATAGATTGGTTAAAAGGCGAGAGATTATCATCGCCAATCCACACCTCAAAAAAATCACCTAAAATATAAAGTGCATCTGCTTCTTTTGCTGTAGTAGCAAGGAACTTTAAGAATAAAGCCGTTATATCTGGACGGTTTTCCTCAAGGTGTAAATCAGAAATAAAAATAATCTTGCGCATAAACATCCCTCATTTATTTACTCTTGTCACCTCACACTTATTGCGAGGCTGACACAAAAATCCAGTTTATATCCTATAATTAAATAAAAGAAGCCTTATTCAGAGGAGCAGCACCATGAATATATTAGTAAATTCAAGCTCAATGGCCTTATGGCATGAGATTATACATGAAGCTGAGGCAAGTTGTGCTATTGCCTTAAATGAAGAAGTTGAAGCTTATTTGGTATTTTTAATCATGCGCTACCTTACCAAACCTGAAGTAGCAAAACAGGTTATTGCTCATGAATTCCTGGCAGGGATGCAATTATCAGCCGCGCAGCGAGAATTTGTGTTGCAAGGGGTAGGAGATAAATGCTTGTTATTTTCTGGGCTATTTCCCAAACTGGCTGAGAAACGTTTAGTTAAAATCAGTTATTTTGTCAACCTAGGTCAATCAGCCTATGGAACGCTAGCCAAAACACAGTACGACCTTTATGCGTCATTGGCCAGGCAATTTGTGACTCTGATGGATGTGTTGCAGTCAGTACGCCAATATACCCAAAATCTCCCTGACTTATTACCGCTACAAGCTTATGATTTATGGAATGAAACAGGCAGTAAACGAGCCTTGACAGCCTTGAGGCGATATACTCAAGGGACCCCTATGAATAGTAAAGTCGACGATACAGCCGACTACTTGTTCAAGATGAAATAAATACTAGCCTTTACCCCTTATTGTTAATAAAATAACCTTGGCCTGACTAAGAGTCCGCGTTGCGTACTTGCTGTGGGGGAACCCGTTAAAATAAGTATCAATGGAGCATAGTTAATGCGTTTAGTTTTACTCGGCAGTCCAGGAGTAGGTAAAGGTACTCAAGCAAAATTCATTTCAGAAAAGTTTAGCATTCCACATATATCAACTGGCGATATTCTACGTGCAGCAGTGAACGCAGAATCACCTCTAGGTAAACAAGCAAAACAAATTATGAATGAAGGCCGTCTAGTTTCAGATGAGATTATGGTCCAGTTAATCAAAGAACGCCTACAACAGGACGATTGTCTAAAAGAGGGTTTCTTGCTCGATGGGTTTCCAAGAACGATAGATCAGGCAAAAAGCCTGGAACAAATTTTAAATGCACTCCATACGCCGCTGGATTTTATTATTCAAATTACGGTGCCTCAAGCAGAAATTATTAAACGCTTAAGTGGTCGACGTGTACACCCGGCCTCAGGTCGTGTTTATCACGTTACCTATAATCCACCCAAAGAGCCTGGATTAGATGATGAAACAAAAGAACCGCTTATTCAACGCCCTGATGATCACGAAGATATTATTCGCAAAAGACTGGCTGTTTATCACCAGCAAACGGAACCACTTATAAAATTTTATCAATCAAACAAGCCATTGCCCTTTAAATCTCTTACTTCACATTACTATGAAATAGATGGCAATCAATCCGTAGAAAAAGTGCATGATGATCTTAATCGTATTCTTGATACAAAAATAGCTACAAACGAAGGAGTGGTGCGTCATTAGAGTAAAGCGTAAAGGGGGTTGAAAAATTCATTTTTAACAAAAACCTGGGAGATTTATTTATGGAGCATCATAATCTTTTGTTGTCTATTATGCTGGGCATACTCTGCAGTTTTATTTTTATTCATAGCTATGCCCAAGAACCAGTGAGCAATACCCCGGAGGGTTATTGGAAAGTGGTTGATAGTACCACCGGCAAACCCAAGAGCATTGTGAAAATCTGGAAAACATCCAATCAGGAACTGATGGGTAAAGTCATTAAGGTTTTTGCCAAAGCAGGCGATATTCAGCGTTGTACAGCTTGTAAGGGCAGTCAGTATAATCAACCTTTACTTGGCATGACAATTATATCCGGGTTAAAACCTAAACATCAGCAGTGGAGTAATGGCCAGTTACTTAATCCTGAAAATGGTAAAATTTATAGTTGCGCTCTACGTACCCTAGATAATGGCAATAAGCTCAATGTACGCAACTATATAGGCTTACCTTATTTTGGCCGAGCAGAAACATGGGAGCGTGTAGATTTGCTTTCAGGTTAAAAAGAGCAAGTTTGAATTCTCCATGTTTATGCTTATTGTTTATTTAGTACAATAAAACATACACTTGGAGAATAAAAATGAAAAAAACATTCTGTTTTAGCCTTATTTCTGCTTTAGCATTGTTTTCTTTAACTCAGGCTACATTCGCATTCGCAACAGAAAATGATTTGAATTCTGTTCCTCCGCCAGTGATTATAATTATTAACGGCTCTGAAGCAAAGTTGATAAACTTTAATCTGGATAAAACTGCCATTTTGGATCTCCCTGCTGATTCTCTTAAAGAAACTGCTTCTATGAAATTAGCACCAGATAACCAAGACAGGGAGATTTTATTATCTTGTGGTAATCAGCATATAACAGGAGACAAGGTAGTAAACTGTCCAGTTTCACGCTCATCGATCACACAGGTCAGGTTAACGGATATCAGGCCTGTGAAAAAAGAGGAAAAATCGATAACACAGCCAATGATGATATTTGAACTCTCCATGTTTATGCTTATTGCTTATTTAGTAAATTTATATTAAGTTAGTACAATAAAACATACACTAGGGGCTGAGCTGTTACAATAATCCTGATCAAATATAATTTCTTTTCAGCTTTGCATACATATTTGACTAAAGCCCAGTCCTTTTTTCTTGATTCCTTCAATAATCGCGGGCAATGCCTCTACTGTCTGCTGGCGCTTATCATAACCGTCATGCATTAAAATCACTTGTCCTGAGTAAGCACTTTTTAATACCCACGACACGATTTTTTGTGCACCAGGACGATCATAATCAAAGGAATTAAAACCCATCGGTACAGGCACAATGCCTTCAGCACGAATAGCATCTCTCACATGCTGGTTTGACATCCCAAAAGGGTAGCGCAAACAGACTGGTTTTTCGCCAATGATTTTATAAATAATAGTTTGTGGTGCTGTAATTTCTTTATAAAGTTGTTTGTCATTTAATTTAGTGAGCATTGGATGTGTCAAGGTATGATTATTGATTGCATGACCATCTGCTAACACCAGTCTCACCATTTCTGGATATTTCTGTGCATTGACACCCACCATAAAAAAAGTGGCCTTGATATTATATTTTTTTAAGATAGCAAGAATTTGTGGTGTATAAATAGGAGAGGGGCCATCATCAAAAGTAAGGGCAACAGTGCCTTTTAATGGTTTGGTACGTACACTATTTAGATCAGTAGCGAATGCAGTAAATGGTAATACACAGCAAATCATAGCCAACAAAAACAGTTGCCAAAATCCATTTTTCATATGCCATTCCTTTTAAATTAAAGTCCGTCCAGTCAATTTTTCTAACACATGTAATGGTGAAAGCGCAGGATTAAGCATTGCACTCACCGGTAAATAAAAGGTTTGCTCCAAAACATACTGTCCTGCCATAGCAGCATGTGAGACATGGTCTGTTTGCACAATCCAGCTTGTATCTGGCGCAAAATAAATATCTTGCTGAGAGGCGTTAGCTTGATAACTTAAGTCTGCTTTCATCCGGTCATGAATTTGTAACATAATATGATCATACAGAGTGCGCTTGGATTTAGTTATTTTAAGCCATTGTAGTAACGTGGCGCTACCAGGCCATTGCCGGCGGACTAAAGGCAAAAACCGCTTTGCCACTTCTACAAAAGGTTCGCCGACTCGCCAATGACGCGCTTGACCTGTCGGGTTGATGTTGCTAAAAACCCGCAAAATACGCCACCCCTGGTTTGGTGTAGCTGGGAAAGCATCTACATGTAATCGTGTATCATCCTTACGGTAAGAAGAAACCCGGCCCGCAATTTCTACTGGTCTAAAACTAGTACGACCCGGTTGTAATGTAGACACATAGGGAACTAACAACCTGCGTATTAATTGTTCTGCTTGTTCAGAAAATCTTAGCAACATCGCTTTTAAGCGAGAGCAGTGCTCTTTAGGGCAGGGAGCACAACATAAAATGTTTGTTCTACGGTTAAAGCTAATATTCTTGGCTTTAGGGTCGGCGAAGATAGGAGACAAAAGCTCCTTTTCATAGGGTAAAAGCTGAAATGCTAAACGTGGAAAATAGAGAATGCTACCATTTTCCAGGGCAGTAACAGCTTCTTCCTGCATTTTAGTTGCATAGGGAGTATGCCAAGTATTGGGCGTAAGTTCTTTTAAAACAGCCATTTAAGATAGTTTCTTTTTATCAGGAAAATATAATCCTAACATGATCTTTTTCCCTTGACCAATCATCTATAAAAATGATATTTTTTAGCCAAAATATATCGTATTGCTTATATTAAAACTAGGCGGAATCGTCAAGGGAAAGGCGAGGTTGGCAAAATTAACTTATATATTAAATTATTATAATAAATGTGATTAACTTCAAATAATAACGTGAAGAGGAAAATGTATGTTGCGTCGTTGGTTGTACAGGAATCCTTATGGAGCGGGTGCTACATCAGAAGAAACTAAGCCATTATTATCCACATCACAGCAGCAAGAAGACTCAAAAAGAAGCACTGGTGAGCGATCGTCTGCACCACCGGAAGTGACCAGTACTCAAATACAACGAAAACTGCAGCGAACTTTAGCTCGAAAAAAATGTTGGTCGCATACTGCTGAATTCGCAGAAGTAGTTACGAATCTTAATCCTCCTGTTAGCCTAATAATAGCTGGATTAGTAGCCATTATAGGAGGATGGTTTGTGGTAAGGAATACGAATACGGTTATTTCCTCGCTGGTATTAGATCTTGTGAATACTAATTTGCAGCCATTATGGTCTGAAATACAAGGTTATCATGTTGACGCTATAGGCGATAAAGAATATCAAGATTTGCCAGGTTATTGTACCCGTATATATACTTACGCTGATTCCGATTCCTTATTTGAAAATCCTTTTTGTGCGCCAATGCTGCGAGAAATGGATCAGTTCATAAATTGTTCTCCGAGTTTTTGGGATCGTTTTCTTCGCTTCCTTTTAGGAAACATAAACTCATTTGAGATAGAATTATCGCATGAAGCACAGCTGGATTGTCATGTGAAAGTACTGGTCCGCCAACTCAGATATGTACCAGATTATTGTGACCATACATATATTTTCCCTAGTTTCGGAGATTCAAAGATTGAGTGTGAACGAAAAATTGAATTGCTGAGTTATCAGTGCAGCCAGTTAGCCGCTGAGGTGGATTCGTTAAGATTGTATGAACAAATTATAGCAATCGCTATATGGTCAGGCAAAGTGGGAGGTGCAACATTCTTGCTATATCTTTTAGGAAAAATATTAGCAAATTATGCTAATCAGAGTAGTGCCCTTAGTGATGAAGAAAGAAAACAAATACGTACTCTCGTCAGCCAGTCAGATAATTTAAGTGATCTCGGTTTTGAATTGTCTGAGTCCATGCTTATAAGTAGTGTGCAGCGTCGTTACGAAAGAGTTTTATTTTTTATCAGTAAAATGCGGGGATATGAAGCATATAAAGAAGGAGTTGAAGGAAGATTATTGTACGCTATTCCTGGCCGTCAACTGCCAGTGGTGTTAGTAACCATAATCAATGAATATGTGTGCTACCTACAAAAACCTTCTAATTATTTAGAAAAGGATGACAATTTATCAAAAGATATTTGGCGTCGCGAAATCACACTTTTCTTTGAAGCAGCTAAAAATGGTGAGAAATACAAGGGCTCCTTAGCTAAAGAAGAGAAGTCTACTGAAGAGTCGAGTCGTTGCGTTAAAGGTGGCGCAGGCCCTTAATCTTTGTAAAAATATATTTTCCCTGGTATTATATTTCCAGTAAATTACATTACTGGTATTTATTATTGCAGCTTCTAGGCGGATTCCACTTATAAGCGCATATGCAATTTTATACCATTTCTGCTGGTTAATTAGCAAATTAAATATCTTATCTGTTCAACAAAATGTTGCCTAATATTAACTGCATAGCTATACTGCTTAGCATTACAAGCAGTGGTTTTTTATGGTATAAATTATTAGGCATATAAGGAATGGTAATATGAAAAAAATAATTTATTCCGCTTTTATCTTTACTTTATTTATATCGAATATGGCATTCGCAAATCAAATAATTAACCATTGGCGCTCGGATGATGATAAAGATACCATCCAAATTAGCCCGGGGAACAATAAGGTTTATTTATTAATCACAAATGATAAAATTACTAAAAATGGTGACCCAGGTTGCGTTGTAAATATCGAGGGATGCCAAAGGAATTTAGTAGGATTATCACCTGGCGATGCAGCTTTGTGCGAACCAAACATAGCTGTAGGTTCTGTTCAAATAACTTCAAAATGCACATATATGGAAGACCAGCGGACAGTTGCAACTGGAACATATCAATTTTCAACAAAAAAATAACTACAGGTGTCATTTAAATTCTTAGATAAAAAATTTCATTTGGAGTTGAATACCCCAAACTTTTTCTAGGTCTATTGTTTAACGCATACATGATAGCCTCTAAATCATTATCTGTTATCTCTGTAAAGCTCGAACCTTTTTTCAAATATTGACGTATTAACCCATTCGTATTTTCATTCAAACCACGCTCCCATGAAGAATAAGGATGTGCAAAATAGAAATCTGCATTTAATTCATTGCTAATATTTTCATGGTACGCAAATTCAGAACCATTATCAGCAGTTATACTGAGCACTGATTGTGTGTGCAATTTAAGGCTTTCAATGGTAGCCAGTGCAACAGAAGTAGCTGTTCGTCTAGAAATTTTTTTGAGAATCGTTTTCTTGGATAACCGCTCAACGATACTTATCACAGCTTGTTTTTGTTGTTTGCCAATAATAGTATCGATTTCCCAATCCCCTATCCTACCTTTTTCATTAATAATGGCGGGGCGCTCATCGATAAACCTTCTATTTTTAATAGGTCCAGTTCGTTTAGGGCTTCCGTATCGCTTGCGGTATTTTTTATTCTGGTGCCGTAAATTTAAATATAATTTTCCGCCTTTTTCTTTATCTTTTAGGATGAATTGATAAATCCATTCTTTACCTATTAAAAATAATTGATGCTTCTTGGCATAGCCGCTGATTTGCTCTGGGCTCCATTTAAGCTGCAATTTCTCACGAATAAAATTCTCTACTTCCTTGGTAAGTTTGACCCTTTTGTTCTTTTCTTGATGTCTTTGCTTTGCATAATTCTGTGCGTAATCAGGTTTGTACTGCCAAGAGCCGAGTTTAGTTCTAACAAAGGTTATATTTCGGTTTAGTTCACGACTAATAGTAGATTGACGCACTCCAACCTCTTTAGCAATATCGGCTTGCTTATACCCAACTTTCCAAAACGCAAGAATTTGGCAACGTTTCAAATAATCAAGATGTCTGTATCCCACTTATGCGTCCTTTTTATAGCGCATATTAACAACTTATTGTGATCATTCAATGATCAATTTATGCGCTTATAAGTGGAATTCGCCCTAGGCGGATTCAAAAGATAACTGCAACTACCTATTTAATATTAAAAAACGCTCTATCATAGCATTAACTTGCTCAGGTACTTCAAGAGTTGCCCAGCATTTTGAGCCGATTACTTTTCCAATCTCAAACTGCGGGGCTTCTTGGCGTAATTTATTATAAGTACAATGGTGTTCATCTGTTAAAATGCACAACGTGGGATAAAGCAAATTTTTTAGTTTTCCAATCAATTGAGCATCCCATTCAATCAACCCCTTGAAAATATTCTGCAAAGCTTTTTTATCGACGTTACTAAATGCATCTTTGGCTATTTCTTTATTTCGGTTATTCGTGTGAATGAACAAAGTATTTACCAATGAAACCACAAATTTACTATAATCTTCTCGCTCTAATTGGCCAATAAATTCATTTATCTCAGCGATAAATGGTTTTTCCATAAATATAGGCGGATCAATGAGAATAATATTCTTAATGGGTAACTGATAGTGAATCGCCATATCAATAACAATATCAGCACCATTATTTAATCCGACCAAGCATATATTTTTTAGAGATAAATTTGTGCAGACCTGATTTACAATGGAAGATAAATCATTCATTTGATAACTGGGTATTTCTTTGCTTTTGCTGTGTCCTGGCAAATCTAACCAAATAATATCACCATATTTTTTTAGTAATTCAATTTGGTGAATAAAAAAATGATGATTTCCTCCTGCATTGTGAATCAAGATAAAATTAAGGCCACGATTACCTTGCAATTTTTCAACAAAAATTTCAGCACCATTAATTTCCATAGTAACCTCTAATAATTGGGTTAGAAGCGCTATTTTACAATAATAGGCTGGTTATTAATTAATCAAAAGTTGCGGTTATCACTTGAATCCGCCCTACACACTTAAACAATTTCTTTTAATGTTGCTAATGTAACATCCTTTAGTAATTCAGTCTCAGGCCTTACATCCTTAGAATATTCAATTAATACATCGTGATACTTAAATAACCGGCTTAACTCATCAAATATATCAGCCACGTTAGGCTTGTTAAGATGCCTTATGCCATTCTCAAGGTTTGAAAATTCTTGTGATAAGTAGCTAGTATGGTATGGAAAAAGTAATACTAAGGAGGGCGCTGATAAGGTGCGTAAAGCAGTTAAGATTGCAATGAGCTCTGCTTTACCAGGGGTATCGCAATCTGTAAGTATTTTTGATTCTAGTATTTCTTGCCCTTTATCTTTGCGGATTAAATAGGAATAAGCAGAATTGCTATTAATAGAATGGCTATAGGTTGTAATAATAACCTCAGTACTGTGATCATCTGATAACATTCCTGGCATCCTCTACATGGCCACATAACCTTAATATTATCATACAATCTTCGTAAATTGAGGCATTTCACTCATATAAAGGTTCTGCTACGATAGCGCATTACTGGTTTAAAGACAGAGGGGAAAATGCTTGTAGGAATAGCTAACACATTGACTAAACTATGGCCGCGCTCGAATAAACTTAAATGGGTTGGGGAAAATGGTGAGTATCAGCGTTATATTGAATTAGGTTACCCGAGCAATCATGCTTATAAAATCAAAAATAATACATTAATACCCAAATATAAGTTGGCAACTCGTTACAAGAAGATCCGCAAATTATTGCCCGATTACTTGACCAGTTTGGCTGAAGTCGGCTGTTCTAAGGGTTTTTTTATATTTTCTGCTACCACTTACCCTCACTGTACCCGTGGCTTAGGCATTGATGTAAATCAATATGATATTGAGGTTTGTAACTGGGTGAAAAAAACAATAGGCAATACCAGAGCATCCTTTGCAAAGATGCAGCTGCATGAACTTGCTCCGCGCATTGAAGAGTTTGGCGGTCCTTTTCAAACTATACTGATCTTAAATACCTACCAATATCTTTATTTTGGTAGTGATTCATTTCCTGAGTGTTATCTAGATCATGATGCCATTTTTAGTCATTTACGCAAAGTATGTTCTCAGCGGATTATTTTTAATAACCGGATTGCCTTAGAAGATTGTCAAAATGTTAAGCGTATCGCAGAATCGGGTGAGCATCATAAGAAGAATTATTCAGAAGAAAAAGCGCTAGAAGCAGCTTCCAGGTATTTTACGATAAAATGCCATGGAAAAATTGGTAAATACCCATTACTAACACTGGACGTAAAATAACCAACCCCTTCCCTTCCGCAGGTTAAACTGCAGAAGAGAAAGGGAGTGGTATTTATAGAGTTTCGACCGAAAGGCCGTAGGATTCTTCTTACTTCTTTTTAGCAGCGCGTTTAGCTTTTTTACGCTTTGCTGGTTTCTTTTTAGCTACTTTTTTTGTAGCTTTCTTAGCAACTTTTCTTTTCTTAGCTGCTGGTTTCTTTGCTGCGGTCTTCCTTTTCTTAGCTGGCATAGTCATGTTCCCTTTAACAGTTAAATGAGAGATTAGAATATAACAAATTTTTTTGAATGTCGATACTTCTGTTTTATCCTAGGGTTAATCAGGGTTAGTGCTATTACAATATAGTATAGCCAATTTCAGCGGTTGAGTGTCAGTATACTTCCATTGTGTCGCCTGCGCACTCATATATAATTAGCGCATCGAGTTTGACTATACGAGACTCTATGCGAAGCCATTTATTCGGTGACCTGGACGTTGCAGAAGCAGAGATTGTATTCCCCCTGTTAGACAGCATAAAAAAAGAGGATTTGCCAGCAGATGCAGATCCTAAAGTTAATACCTATCTTGAACAAGATAAACAACAGATAGCATTACAGCTATTTATAGCTTATAGAGATGGTCTGGGTGTTGTTGCAAATGAGCAAATAGCAGAAGTCTATTTAGCTCTATATCTACTTTGTCCCAAGCCAGAAGAAAGTTTTTTTGACAATATCCTATTTTGGTTTTCTTGGTTCACTACGCTACGTTTGGGTATACTGAGAAGCGACCGTGAACTCGCTCTTCTCCCCTTCTCCTCTCAACATGATCATTCTATTCAGTTTAATAAGGCACTCCAACTTTCTTATTTTCTTGAAATTATCGTAGGTATCGGGAAACTTTTTTATTATTCATTTCGTCCTAAGACTAAGGAAGATGACAGATTAGGTACGCCATGGTATAAAAGATTTGACTGGGCACGTTATAACAAAATAAAAAATAGCAGTCAATTTACCAATTTCATGTCCAATGCAGTAGTGTGGTTTGTTGCCAATGGACTTAGTCTGATTTGCGTTGCCTGGCTAACCTCGCTTGGTGCATCTGATTTAGCAATATTAGTCTTTCCTTCTCTGATCCAGCTCACAGGATTTGGTTACGACATCTGGCATGACTATGAATATGCGGCTGAAGAGCGTGATAAACATGAAAAATCTTACTTACTGGTAACCCGATGTCAAAATGAAGATGAACCCAAAGTTACTCTAAATAACATTCTAAAAAATAAAGCGCTAAATAAGGTTAACGCTAGCTCTGAAAAAATCAGCAGAGTTGTTAAAATTGCTGTTGGTATTTTTATTGGAATGGCACTTCTTTATTTTCTTCCTCTACTAAGTCCTTATATTGCTTCTTATCTTCCTCTGCTGGGTGCAACTAATTTCTTGCTCTCCTACGATACAGGAAAAAAATTAGTGGACATAGTGACAGAAATTCTTAAAACGCTTGGGTCTACTATTGTTGTAGCAGCTGGTTTTTTGTACGGTGGATTATGTGGCAGGCTGTGGCGATTGGAAAGCTGGACAAAATCAGCGTCATGGTTATGGAATTTTTTTAAATCGAATGTTTTAGAACTAGTGGCTGCAAGTCTGCTGCTTTATTTTGGAATCATTGCTGCTATTCCATTAGTTGGAGCTGCTATTGTTGGTTTGGGTGTTCCTGTAGCATTTGCATTAACATTTATTGCTGTTAGGGGTATTGTAAGTATATGTAATCAGGTATGGCAGTGCCTCTGGCCACCCGCTGTACCAGCGTTATCTCAGGAGGAACTTACTAATCTAGGTAAGGTATTATCCAAAGTAGACGATATATTTTTATCGAATACGATCTCAGTTAAGATGCTACAAAAATCGCTTTCGGCGGATGAAAGGTTACTATTAAAAAAAGCATCTGGGCTTAATGACAGTGAATGGCTGAAACACATAAGAAACTGGTCTTTGTCATCTGAAAAAAGAGAAATATCATTATGTTATGAATCTTTTAGTTTTTTATGCGATCAATTAAGGAATAAATTTAATCTATCTAAGCAAAAAAATGTTCCAGAGCAAGAAATAACTTCTCCAGTAAGGCAAGAATCTTTTGCTGAGAGAAAGCGGGTAATGAAAGTAGCTGTTTTAAACCTTGCGTCGCCGCCGACACATCTCACACCCTTGCTGCCAAAAAATTTCCCTCCTACTGTTTCTATGACTAACTTTGCTCCTTCATCAACTTCTACTCGAAAACTAATCCGTCGTTTTTCTAGCGCTCCGTCTCTTACTACTGTATCGAGATCCTTTTTATCTTCTGACTCTTATAAAATTTTATCGAGTTCTCCCTTTTCTTCTCCAAAAAAAGAGAATAATGTAAAATTACCTACAGCTGAGGAACTAGATCAAAAACAGGACAAACCCTCTTATCTTATAAGAAGCCGATCCAGATCACTTGCCTAAGTAGTCCTGCCCTATATACTTTTGCAATACGGTAGGAATATGAACTCCGCCTTTTTCATCTTGATAATTTTCCAATAAAGCGACTAGAGTCCTGCCTACGGCAAGTCCTGAACCATTCAGTGTATGTACTAATTCGGGTTTACCTGTTTTTGTATCGCGGTAACGTGCTTTCATGCGGCGTGCCTGGAAGCTTTCAGTATTGCTGCAAGAAGAGATTTCTCGGTAGCAGTTTTGGCTAGGTAACCAGACTTCTAAATCATAGGTTTTGGCAGCAGCAAAGCCCAAATCAGCCGTGCAAAGAGAAACAAGGCGATAAGGAAGTTCCAGACATTGCAGGACTGTTTCTGCATGGCGGGTGATTTCTTCGTGGGCTTCATAGGATTTTTCTGGGTGGACAATCTGCAGTAATTCTACTTTTTCAAATTGATGATTACGGATCATACCACGCGTGTCTTTACCGTAGGAACCTGCTTCGCTGCGAAAGCAGGGAGAATGACAAACGTATTTAAGGGGTAACTGTTCGGATTCAAGGATTTCATCACGTACTGTGTTTGTGACAGAAACTTCTGAGGTTGGGATAAGATAAAACCCTTGCTCGCCTGTGATAGCAAATAAATCTTCTTTTAAATTGGGTAATTGGCCGGTGCCAAAAAGAGAATCGGAGTTTGCCAAATATGGGACATAGATTTCCTGGTAACCATGTTCTGTTGTGTGCAGGTCTAGCATGAATTGCACTAAGGCGCGTTGTAATTTGGCAAGTGCACCTCGCAGGATAACGAAACGGGCACTGGATATCTTGGCGGCAGTAGCAAAATCCATACCGAATTTTTCACCAAGATCGACGTGATCTTTTGGAGTGAAAGCAAATTTTCGAGGTTCCCCCCAGGTGCGGATGACTTTATTGTCTGCTTCGCTTTTACCTATCGGAACGGATTCGTGTGGAATGTTGGGTATACGTGCAAGTAAGTCATTTAATTCGATCTGAATTTGAGTGAATTGTTCTTCTGACATTTTTAAAGATTCATTTAATTCTTTAAGTTGCTGGAATAAGGGATCAACGTTTTCGCCTTTGGCTTTGGCCTGGCCTATTGCTTTGGAGCGGACATTGCGCTCGTTTTGCAGGTCTTGTAGGCGGGTTTGAAGAGTTTTGCGTTGTTCTTCTAAGGCATTAAGACGTGGGATATCTAAAGTGACACCACGCTGCTTTAATTTGACAGCGATGACTTCTAAATCTTGACGAATCAGCTTTGGGTCTAGCATATGTATTCCTTAGAATCTATTGACTTATGTATCAATCCCCTCTCCCGCCCACAGATTATACTCTAAAAACGGATTTTGAGTGCGGGAGAGGGTTAAGGAGAGGGAAAACCATATTACCTACTAATGATTTTCAGCATTGTCATAAACAATAAAAATGTTTTTCTAGTATAAAATTTATTTTCCCCTCTCCCTAACCCTCTCCCGCATTCAAAATCCGTTTTTAGGGTATAGTCTGTGGGCGAAAGAGGGAAATATAAGCAGTGTTTGCAAGTTAAAAGTTTGCTTAAGTAGTGATTAAGCCTCTTGCAATACTCGCGCCGCCATTTTACCGATTTCAGCCGGCGAGCGGACAGTATGTACACCGGCAGCTTCTAGTACAGCAAATTTTTCAGCTGCAGTGCCTTTACCACCAGCGATAATAGCACCCGCATGCCCCATGCGCTTGCCTTCAGGCGCCGTGACACCTGCAATGTAGGAAACAACAGGTTTCGTCACATGTTTTTTAATATACTCAGCAGCTTCATCTTCAGCAGTGCCACCAATTTCACCTACCATAATAATAATTTCGGTTTGTGGGTCTTTTTCAAATAAAGCCAATACATCAATAAAATTGGTGCCAGGAATAGGGTCGCCACCAATCCCCACGCAAGTGCTTTGTCCTAACCCTAGCTCAGTTGTTTGATGCACTGCTTCATAGGTTAATGTACCAGAACGGGAAACGATGCCAACACGACCAGGTAAATGGATATGGCCTGGCATAATACCAATCTTGCATTGTCCTGGCGTAATGACGCCTGGACAGTTTGGGCCTATTAGGCGTGTCTCTGGATGATTTTTTAAGTAGGCTTTGATATCCAGCATATCCAAAGTTGGAATGCCTTCTGTAATGCAGACAATTAATTTAATTCCCGCTTCAACTGCTTCCACAATTGAATCTTTGCAAAAGGGTGCGGGAACATAAATAACAGAAGCATCCGCATGGGTTGCAGCATAAGCTTCTTTCACCGTGTTAAATACAGGTAATCCTAAATGAGTTTGCCCGCCCTTTTCTGGCGTTACACCGCCTACCATGTTTGTCCCATACGCAATGGCTTGTTCTGAATGAAGCGTACCTTGCTTACCTGTAAAACCCTGGCAAATGACTTTTGTATTTTTGTTAATTAAGATACTCATAGTTATGCACCTACTGCTTGAACGACTTTTTTGGCAGCATCGGTAAAGCTTGCTGCTGGAATGATATTAAGCCCACTTTCACTTAATTTTTTAGCGCCTAATTCGGCATTATTGCCCTCAAGTCGAACGACAACAGGCAGAGTCGTTCCTACTTCAGCAACTGCCCCGATAACACCATCGGCAATTAAATCACAACGTACAATGCCACCAAAGATATTGACTAAAATGGCCTTAACGTTTTTATCGGACAAAATAATTTTGAATGCTTCAGTGACGCGTTCTTTTGTTGCGCCACCACCTACGTCTAAAAAGTTTGCTGGATTACCGCCATGTAATTTAACGATATCCATGGTTGCCATGGCTAACCCGGCACCATTCACCATACAACCAATATTGCCATCCAGTGCAATATAGTTGAGTTCCCAATCACGCGCACGATTTTCTCGGTCATCTTCCTGTGTCGTATCGCGCATGGAACGCAGTTCAGGTTGACGGTAGATTGCATTATCATCAATATTAATTTTGCCATCGAGGCACAATAAATTGCCTTGCTTGGTAATAACGAGGGGATTAATTTCTAATAAACTTAAATCATTTTCTTTAAATAATTTTCCAAGACCAAGTAAAATAGTAGTAAATTGTTTAACTTGATCGCCGACTAATCCTAAAGCAAAACTGAGTTGACGTGCTTGATAAGGTAACATACCGAGTAGAGGATCCACTACAGTAGTTAGAATTTTTTCTGGTGTATCATGAGCCACTTTTTCAATTTCTACACCGCCTTCAGTGGATGCCATGAAAACAATGCGTTGTTTGGAACGGTCGATGACAGCACCTAGATAAAGTTCTTTTGCGATATCGCAAGGTTCTTCAATCAGGATTTGATGTATAGGCTGACCATCTGCATTCGTTTGATAAGTCACTAAACGTTTGCCAAATAACTCTTTGGTTATTTGGGCAACTTCATCTTTGGTTGACACTAGTTTGACGCCACCTGCTTTGCCACGACCACCTGCATGCACTTGTGCTTTGACAACCCAGCGTTTTGTACCTAATTTGTCAGCGATCGCCAAGGCTTCTTCCACATTCCATGCGACTTCTCCTTTAGGCACAGGCAAGCCGTACTTAGCCAAGAGTTGCTTGGCCTGGTATTCATGTAAATTCATTCAATCTTCTCCAAGGTTGTATTAATTTTTAAAAATTTATATCTCAAGCAAGAGGCGTGCGGGGTCTTCGAGCAACTCTTTAATTGCAACGAGGAAAGTCACAGAATCTTTACCATCAATAATGCGATGATCATAAGACATGGCGACATACATCATAGGTCTAATAACGATTTGGCCATTTTCAGCAACAGGACGTTGGTCAATCTTGTGCATACCCAAAATAGCGCTCTGAGGTGAGTTCAAAATAGGTGTAGATAACAATGAACCAAATACACCACCATTAGTGATGGTAAATGTACCGCCTTGCATTTCTTCCAGAGTGAGCTTACCTGCTCTTGCCTTATTAGCGTATTCCGCAATGTTGGCTTCAATTTCTGCCATGCTCATTTGATCCGCATTACGTAATACAGGCACTACCAAGCCACGTTCAGTGGATACAGCAACACCAATGTCAAAGTAGCCGTGATAGACAATATCACCCCCATCAATGGAAGCATTGACTGCAGGGAAACGCTTTAATGCTTCTACAGCTGCCTTAACAAAAAACGACATAAACCCCAAGCGGGTGTTATGTGCTTTTTCAAATTTTTCTTTATATTTATTTCGTAATTCTATTACTTCATGTAAGTTAATTTCATTAAAGGTAGTCAACATGGCTGTTGTTTGTGTTACTTCAAGCAGGCGTTCGGCGATGCGAGCACGCATACGAGTCATTGGCACACGTTGTTCAGGACGTCCTGTTGTGGCGCCTGTTGAAGCCTGCATGGCAGATGTGACATTTTCTTTAGTGATACGACCACCTTTACCGGTGCCCTTTACTTGAGACACATCCATTTCATGTTCCGCCACCACACGACGTACGGCAGGGCTCAATGCAGCAGAAGCTTCTCTTGCTGTTGCAGCAGGTGCTTTTGCAACTTCACCATTACCGACAGCCGGCTTTGCTACTGCCTCAATAATCGCGACCACTTGATTTGCTTTTACTGTATCCCCACTTTTCTTGACAATTTCTTTTAAAATACCATCAACAGGAGAAGGGACTTCAAGCATGACTTTATCTGTTTCCAGATCCATTAAATTTTCATCACGCGTTACAACATCACCGGCTTTTTTATGCCATGCTGAAATGGTTGCGTCTGCAATTGACTCAGGCAACATAGGAACTTTTACTTCTACTGTCATTAGGAATTTTCCTTCTTTAAAAAATAAAGTACATCAATTTATTTAGGCCGCTAAAAGCATCCCTCACCTGCGGCGGTAGCCTCTCCTACCAGGAGGAGAGGCTACTATCTAAGCAAATACTGTATCAACAACTACTTAACAAGCCCTAATGCTTGTTTAACCAATGCCTCTTGTTCTTTGAGATGTACTGAAGCGTAACCCACTGCAGGCGCAGCAGAAGCTGCTCGTCCAGCATAATTTAGGGTTTGTTTGTTATCCAGACAAGCCAAAAGGTTATGTTGTGTACTATACCATGCCCCCTGGTTCATAGGTTCTTCCTGGCACCAAATAATATTCTTAACCTGCTTATAAGGTTCTAACATCTCTTTCAGCCGTTTCTCTGGGAATGGATAAAGCTGTTCAACCCGAATAATAGCAACCGTATCGAGCTTAAGTTCACGTCGTTTTTTGAGCAAGTCATAATAAACTTTACCGCAACAGAGGATCACGCGGTCGGTTTTTTTCGGAGTTAACTCATCTATTTCCGGGATCACTAATTCAAACTCCCCTTTACTCAAATCATCCAGGCTTGAAACAGCAAGTTCAGCACGCAAGATACTTTTAGGTGTCATGACAATGAGTGGTTTTCTATAAGCCCTGATCATTTGTCGGCGCAGTAAATGAAATATTTGTGCCGGCGTAGAGGGAACACACACTTGCATATTATGCTGTGCGCATAATTGCAAATACCGTTCTAAACGAGCAGATGAATGCTCAGGGCCTTGGCCTTCATAACCATGTGGCAACAGCATGACCAGACCACATAATCTTCCCCATTTTTGTTCACCGGAACTAATAAACTGGTCAATAACGACTTGTGCACCATTAGCAAAATCACCAAATTGTGCTTCCCAGATAACCAGGTTATTCGGTTCTGCTGAAGCATAACCATATTCAAAAGCTAATACAGCTTCTTCAGATAAGAGTGAATCAACGAGATTTATTTGAGCTTGGTCAGAGGCGAGATGACTTAATGGAATATAAATTGCATCTGAATTTTGATCATGCAATACGGCATGGCGATGCGCAAAAGTGCCACGACAAGCATCTTGCCCACAAAGACGAATGGGGTAGCCTTCATCCAGCAAGGTGGCATACGCAAGGGTTTCTGCATACCCCCAGTTGAGTGCCAATTCGCCTTCAGTCATTTTTTGGCGAGCTTCCATCATTTTTTTGACTTGGGGTTGTAACACAAAACCTTCAGGTAATTTTTCTAACTGTTTGGCTAATAGTTTGATTTTTTTCAAAGAAACAGCGGTTTTTGCAGCTGCCGTCCACTCTTTACCTATAAAAGGTTCCCATGAATTAGTAAATTCATAGTCACCACCATTAGGCGCAAGGTCAACTACGCTTTTGCCTTCATCCATTTTTTTTCTATAAGCATCGGCTAATTGTTGTTCTGTCTTAGCATCAATGATGCCTTCAGCAACTAGTTTTGAGGCATAAAGCGAGCAAGGAGCAGGCATCGCTTTAATTATTTTATACATAATGGGTTGTGTAGCAGAAGGTTCATCCGCTTCATTATGCCCATGACGTCTATAGCAAACCAAATCGATCACTATATCTTTTTTAAACTGGCTACGGTAATCCGCCGCCAAAAGCGCCGCAAAAAAAACAGCTTCTGGATCATTGCCATTCACATGCAAAATGGGGGCTTGCACCATTTTGGCAATATCAGTGCAATATAAACCAGAACGTGCATCACGCGGGTCACTAATGGTAAAACCCACTTGATTATTAATGACGATATGTATAGATCCACCCACCCAAAACCAACGTGCTTGAGACATGGCAAATGTTTCCATCACCACACCCTGGCCTGCAAATGCAGCATCACCGTGAATCTGGATAGGCATAACTAATTTGCGAGCTATATCCTTACGCCGTCTTTGCCTGGAACGTACTGAGCCTTGCACTACCGGTGCAATGATTTCCAGATGCGAAGGATTAAACGCCAGAGCAAGATGAACTTGTGTCCCATTCGTTTTTACATTCGCTGAAAAACCTAAGTGATATTTGACGTCACCAGAGCTAGATTCATCAATGCCTTTACCCTCAAATCCAGCATAAATTTTTTCTGGTTCTTTCCCTAACACGTTTACAAGCACATTCATCCGTCCACGATGTGCCATGCCAATGACTATTTCTTTAATACCTGTTTTTGCACCCTGGGTAACTAAGGTATCTAATAGAGGGATTAAGCTATCGCCACCTTCAAGTGAAAAACGTTTTTGTCCTACATATTTAAAACCTAAATATTTCTCCAAACCATCGGCGACAACCAAACGTTCTAAAATACGTTGCTTTTGTTCTTTAGTCAGGGTGAAATGACTCCACTCTTTTTCCATGCGTTTCTGAATCCAGTCTACTTCTTCGAGCTGCAGAATATGCATATACTCGATACCAATACTGCCACAGTACGTTTGACGTAATGCCTGGTAAATTTCTTTAAGGGTAGCCGAAGGTTTTTGCATCACACCAAAAGAACCCACATCAAATACTGTATTCAAATCAGCATCAGTAAAACCATAATAAGATAATTCCAGCGTAGGATTATCAATGCCACGGTACAAGCCAAGTGGATCAATATTTGCTTGTAAATGACCTAAGCTGCGATAAGCAGAAATAAGGTTAATGACTTTTTCTTGTTGTTTTTGATGAAAAAGATCTACGCCCTGCCCTGCTTGAGCTGTGTGTGGCTGCCTGACAAGATCGGCAAAGTAATTGCGAATATCAGAGTGTGATACATCTGTAGCTTGGCCTAATTGCTTGAAATAATCTCGCCATTCAGGTGCAACTCCATCCGGTGTTTTTAGATAGATTTCATATAGCTCTTCTAAATAGGCATCGTTATCGCCAGAAAGATACGAGTCATTCCACAATTCTTGCATTGATTTTTGCTGTTTCATTACACAGCCTCTTCTAACATCAATTCTTTGATGTGATTAATCGCTTTAGTCGGATTTAATCCTTTAGGACAAACATCAACACAATTCATAATGCCGCGACAACGAAATACACTGAATGGATCAGCTAAATCAGCTAAGCGCTCAGATTGGTGTGTATCGCGTGAATCTGCAATAAAGCGATAGGCTTGTAATAGCCCCGCAGGGCCTACAAATTTTTCAGGGTTCCACCAAAAAGACGGACAAGAGGATGTACAGCAAGCACAAAGTATACATTCATATAACCCATCTAGCTTGGCACGTTCTGCAGGAGATTGTAAACGCTCTTTAGCCGGAACAGGATCAGAGTTTTGCAAATAAGGTTTTACCTTTTCATATTGTTGATAAAACTGGGTCATATCAACCACTAAATCACGAATAACAGGCAACCCCGGTAAAGGACGAATAATCACGGGCCCTGTAAACGATGATAAATGTGTAGTACAAGCTAGACCATTTTTACCATTCATATTCATACCATCAGAACCACAAACGCCTTCACGGCAAGAGCGACGCAAAGTCAATGTGTCATCCAAGGTGTTTTTAATCGCCAGCAATGCATCCAATACCATATAGCAGTTATTAGCTTCAGTATCCAAGTCATAATCTTGCATATAAGGCTTTTTATCTGTTTCTGGATTGTAGCGATAAATAGAAAAACGCATAAATACCCCTTATTACTCTCTATCCTTAAGTTCAATTGGCTTCACTTCATGTGGTTTCATGTTAACAGGACGAAAATCAATTTTGCCACCCGTAAAATACATGGAATGCTTTAGCCAGTTTTTATCATCGCGCTCTGGAAAATCATAACGCGCATGTGCGCCACGACTTTCAGTCCGTTCATTCGCCAAATAAGCAGTAGCAAGTGCAGTTGCCATCAGATTATCCAACTCAAGTGCTTCAATACGGCTCGTATTGAAACATTGACTTTTATCTTTGATAGAGGCTGATTTTAAACGTTCTTGTAATTTTTCCAGTTTTTTGAATCCTTCACTCATGTGCTCTGCAGTACGAAACACACCAAAATCATTTTGCATGACTTTTTGTAGCTCAGTACGAATGGTATCAACACTTTCACCATTCTGGTTATTGTTCCAACGCTGAAGGCCTGCTAATGCTGCCTCAATGTCGGAAGGTGATGCGATACGATAACTTAAGCCTTCACGCACACTTTGCTGTACGTGTAATCCTGCAGCACGGCCAAACACGACAATATCTAATAGTGAATTTGCGCCTAAGCGGTTTGCGCCATGGACTGAAACGCAAGCACATTCACCTGCCGCATACAGACCTTCAACGATATGGTCTTGCCCATTTTTTACAGTTAAAACTTGCGCATGTATGTTAGTGGGAATACCCCCCATCAAGTAATGACAAGTAGGAACCACAGGGATAGGATTTTTTAGCGGATCAACGCCGGCAAATGTAATGGAAAGCTCGCGTATGCCAGGTAAGCGTTTGTTAATCACATCTGCTCCCAGGTGATCTAATTTTAGTAACACATAATCACCCTTAGGCCCACAACCACGGCCTTCACGAATTTCAATCATGGAAGAACGTGCCACCACATCACGACAGGATAGATCTTTTAAATGCGGCGCATAGCGTTCCATGTAGCGCTCGCCATCTTTATTAATTAAATACCCCCCTTCGCCACGACTGCCTTCGGTAATTAATACACCCGCTCCGGCAATTCCTGTGGGGTGAAATTGCCAAAATTCCATATCTTGTAAGGGCAGACCAGCGCGTAATGCCATACCAAATCCATCCCCTGTGTTAATATGAGCATTCGTAGTCGACTGGAAAATGCGTCCCGCTCCGCCTGTGGCTAAAACCGTAGCACGAGCTTGCAAAAAAACGACTTCGCCAGTTTCAATATTAAGCGCAATAACACCCGCAATACCTTGCTCAGTTTTAACTAAATCCACAGCGAACCATTCATTAAAAAATTTGGCTTTAGCAGCGATATTTTTTTGGTAAAGCGTATGTAACATGGCATGACCCGTACGATCAGCTGCACAACAAGTCCGATGGACTAATTCGCCACCAAAATCACGGGTTTGGCCACCAAAAGCACGTTGGTAAATTTTGCCATCATCTAGACGTGAAAAAGGCAAACCCATGTGTTCTAGCTCATAGATTGTTTGGGGTGCATTTTTGCACATATATTCAATAGCATCTTGGTCACCCAGGAAATCAGATCCCATGACAGTATCGTACATATGCCAGCGCCAATCATCACTGCCATCTGTATTGCCGAGTGCAGCATTAATCCCACCTTGAGCTGAAACGGTATGTGAACGCGTTGGAAATACTTTTGAAATGACAGCTACGTTTAAACCCGATTGTGCTAACTCTAAGGAAGCACGTAGCCCTGCCCCACCGCCACCTACAATAACAGCATCAAATAGTTGTGTCGCTAAATTCATTGCTTAAACACCCCACAGAATTAACAGTGCAGCAAAAAAGAAAATAATTAACGCTAGATAAACAAGGACTTCCAATATAAAGCGCAACCAAAATGGCTTAATGTAATCAGTAAAAACAGTCCACATCCCCACCCAGGCATGAAACAGCAAAGAAAGGATAAATAAAATAGTCGCAAGCTTCATCCATCCATGTGCAAATAGTGCATGCCAATCAGAAAATTCTATACCTGAATTGATTATTAAATATAATAACAAACCAATAGTATAGACTGTCATGATGACAGCGCTAACACGTTGAATCAGCCAATCCGTTAACCCTTGATGGTTAACACCTAAAACAGATTTTACCATAGCCAAATTCCTGCCAAGATAATCAATATAATACTAATAACTAGCGTGAGCTTTGCAGATAACCGCCCGCTTTTAAGCTCTTCTCCCACATGCACATCCATCAATAAATGTCGAATACCGGCAATAAAATGATAAATAAATGCAGATAAGCAACTCCAGATCAGCAATTTCATGAATGGAGATGATAAAAATAAATGCAAGTCATCAAAATCTTGAGGAGAGGATAATGAAAGACTGAGTCCCCATAGCATAAAAGGTACAACGAGGAACAAAATGATCCCTGAAATTCGATGTAATATGGATATAATAGCGGGTATAGGAAAGCGGATAGTAAAAAGATTGAGGTTTTTTGGTCGTTGTTTACTCACAGCACTTGAGTCCCTTGTTTATCCTTATAAGTCACGTGATTATAGCTAGCAGAATAAGTCAAAGCAAACCTTCTCCTATAATATGATAAAAAAATCTTAAGGTTCTCATCGTGAACGTGCCCGTGTCCATCTCTTCCCGCATTAAATTTGATGGAAAAACAGGCGATAGGAACATTGAAATTTTTGTCGTACACAGAGCTATACGCGCTAGTTTTTCAGCGTAACAAAATATATACTTCGTAACCTCTGAACCTGGATATTTTAGCGCCTACTGCACGATGGCTTTTAAATTAAAAAAAATCTGCGGTGTAACCTTGGGTATTTAACTGATCCTTAACTTTTAATTTAAATTAAACAGGATTTCCTTATGAAAAATAATAAATTAGCCCGTTTGCTGCGCCAAGCCATAATTATTGTTTCTATCCCTTCTTTTTCATTCGCTGATGTCACGCTGCTCACGGACTCCCCTAGTTCTTGTGATACGTTTAAGCAATCCAAAAGCGTTATTGTTGTTCATGCTGCTGGATGCCCTTGGGCAGCGGGTTACGTGGATGATATGTCCGAGGTTTCAACAGAAACCAATTACCAAGATTGGCATTATTATGAATTAACGTTTACCCTTGACAAGAAAGATCCTAATAAAACGATATGTGGTAAAACAATTAATAACTGCCCTGTCACTTTTATTAAAAATGAAAAAGGAGAAGACTCTGACCCGCTGCATGGACGCCTTACTCAAGCAGAATTAAAAGCAGCTTTAGATAAAGCTTCCCCACCTATTAAATAAAAACCGCTTCAAACAAAAACAGCGGGCCTCGGTGAGAGGCCTTCGTGTCTATTGCAACCATCCTATGACTTCATTATAGTTGAAACCTTATAAAACGGAGATCAGGCATGGCGGACAAAAAAGCAACATTAAACATTGGTGATACAACAGCAGAATTTGACGTACTATCTGGTACCCTGGGACCCGATGTGATTGATGTCAGCTCGCTCGTTAAAACAGGTTATTTCACTTATGACCCTGGATTTCTTTCAACCGCTGCCTGTGAATCAAAAATCACTTTTATTGATGGTGAAAAGGGTATCTTACTCTACCGTGGTTATCCTATAGACCAACTTGCAACTCAATCCAATTTTTTGGAAGTCTGTTATTTGCTATTAAATGGCGAATTACCTGATGTCACACACTACAATGAATTTTGCAAAACCATCAATCGTCATACCATGGTTCATGAACAAATCCGCAATTTTTTTAATGGTTTTCGTCGTGATGCGCATCCAATGGCCATCATGGTGGGCGTAGTAGGAGCCTTATCTGCTTTTTATCATGATTCGCTGGATATTAAAAATCCCGAGCATCGTGCTAGTTCAGCTTTGCGTTTAATTGCTAAAATGCCAACTATTGCAGCTATGTGTTATAAATACTCCATTGGGCAACCCTTTATGCAACCGCAAAACCGCATGTCTTATGCAGAAAATTTTTTACATATGATGTTTGGCACACCGTGCGAAGAAATTACCCCTGACCCTGTTCTAGTCAAGGCACTCGACAAAATTTTTATATTGCATGCTGATCATGAACAAAATGCCTCAACATCCACTGTGCGTTTGGCAGGCTCTACCGGTGCGAATCCCTTTGTCTGTATATCGGCGGGTATTGCAGCACTTTGGGGGCCTGCGCATGGCGGTGCCAATGAAGCCGCTTTGAATATGTTACATGAAATTGGTGATGTATCGCAGATTGGGAAATATATTGCGCGCGCTAAAGATCCCAATGATCCATTTCGCCTCATGGGATTTGGTCATCGTGTTTATAAGAATTATGACCCTCGTGCCAAAGTCATGCGTCAAACTTGCTATGAAGTGCTGGAAGCGGTTGGTGTACACAACGATCCTTTCTTCAAGCTTGCTATGGAGTTAGAAAAGATTGCTTTGGAAGATGATTATTTTGTAAAGAGAAAGCTGTATCCTAATGTCGATTTTTATTCAGGTATTACATTAAGTGCGATCGGTATCCCTACTAATATGTTTACGGTTATTTTTGCTTTGGCAAGAACAATTGGGTGGATCGCTCACTGGAATGAAATGATCAGTAGCCCTTACCGTTTAGGCCGGCCAAGACAGCTCTATACAGGTCCAACGGAAAGGAACTTTGCGCCGATTAAGACTAGGGGAAACTAGCTCTAAAGCTAAGCAGTTTTAACTTTTAGCATTAGACGTTCCACCCATTAAAAAACTAACCCCAAAATTAATCATATAATCGTTCTTGCCTGCGCCAGTTGTAGTATAAAGGTCACGTATTTCACCACGTAAAGCAATCATGTCACCAAAAAAGACCTGTGTTCCAACGCCTGCATTAATATTTCCCTGGTGCTCGCTATTTAAGCCATTAGGCCGCATGGCTAATAATCCTAAACCAGCAATCACATAGGGTTCAAATTGTTGATGTGGCAAGAGACGGTATATACCATCCACAGTGTACAAAAATCCATGCACGCCTACCCCACCTAGCTTTTGGTTCGTATTCACTGCGCCAACGCCGCCTTCGATTGCCCAGCGATCGGTAAAATCATATGCCAAAGCCACATTAGGTAATACTGTGTTATCCAGATGACGTGATGGTGCAAAATGATAATAAGCACCGGCGAGAGTCAACGTGGTAGCTCCGGGCCGATTTCCTGCTATAACGTGCTCAGCGCTGAGTAATGTGAGCAACCCTAAAATGACCGACGTTCTATAATTTTTTTTCATGATGATAATTTCCTAAATTTAGCGCCATTCAAAGCCATCTACATCATTTTGTCAACACTCTTGCAACAGCTTGTTGCCAACCTGCATATAAATGTTCACGTTGTTGAGTTGGCATGGCTGGAGTAAATTGTGCATTGGTTTGCCATAACCGAGTAATTTCATCCAATGATTGATAAATACCCACCTGTAGTCCCGCTAAAAAAGCAGCGCCTAATGCACTGGTTTCAATGCAAGCGGGACGTTGAACTTCCCCATTTAAAATATCTGCTAAGAATTGTAATAACCATTTATTCGCAACCATTCCTATTACGGGCATGGCAGGGGACCAACAAGCTGCGACAGTAGGTCAAGCCTGTTTTCACCAGGGGATGGTAAAAACCACTTATGGTACAGGCGGCTTTATGCTGCTCAACACAGGCTCAAAAGTGATTCAGTCTAAAAATCAGTTATTGGCAACTATCGCTTACCGCTTACAAGGAAAAGTAATTTATGGCTTGGAAGGCAGTTTTTTCAGCGCAGGAGTCACTGTGAAATGGCTACGTGATTCCTTAAAACTTATAAAGACAGCTGGAGAAACGGAAGCATTAGCAGCAAGTATTCCCGATACAGGAGGCATTTAT